>ERZ791934.863-NODE-863-length-35823-cov-9.905223_pt1 | contig 35823 bp, 27 predicted proteins | sample MGYA00510125_ERZ791934 | MGnify/ENA primary metagenome ERZ791934 (study PRJEB30046, sample SAMN00993240) | human gut metagenome | study: EMG produced TPA metagenomics assembly of the A metagenome-wide association study of gut microbiota in type 2...
TTAATACCGTCCCCGGGGATAAATACTGCGGTTCTTTTACAGGGGTGTTTTCTGCATAACCACAATGGGGGCAGACAGCATAACCCTCTTCATATTTATTAAAACACGAAAGACATAATTTCATATCAGCGTCCTTCCTTTACTTCATACGTTGCTTGTCTCTTTAATCCAAAACAAATTAACAGTGGGGGAACCAATTTATTCTTCCTTTTCCCCCTCCATTGTTAGCTTTCTGATATATTCTTCCAGACCTGAGAAGTCTCCATTTACCTCAACAAATGCTTGTAAAACATTTTTGTTTATTGGTAAATGATGATCGCTCTGGACAGTAAGATAATCCTGAGAAGTTTCTGATAGAAAGTAATATAACAATCGAACCGCAGCAATATATTCTTCTTCCTTTGCATCTGCATTGATGCTCCACAAATTTGTAAATTTTCCAGCCATTCCTTCTGTATCTTCCGGCATTTCCAGAGAATAAATCCCCGGCATATCACTCTGTACCTGTTTATAATCTTCCACCATTCCTAAATAGGCACTTACCTCTTGATCTGTAAATTCTTTATAACTTCCTTGCTTTACCATACTATTTTCACTTTCATTAAGTGAATTAACATATAGAATCGGTATTTCAAATGTAAGAGGTAATTGCTTTTCAGAAGGGAAATACGATAAATATTGGTCCAAGAAATAATAATTGTTAGGATCCAAAGAAGAAAAAACAATTAAATCATTTAGGCTTGCAAGCATTTCATAATCCTCCCTCTTCAAACATGAACTATCGAAAAGGACAGGCCCATTCCCTTCTATCAATGAAGTTCTCAATTTTTCTTCATACGAATTTTCCGCAATAGCTTCCACTTCAATGCTAATACTTTCATTATTCCTTAAATATTCATCCGCCATATTCTGAATCAGCTGTTGAACCTCTTCTTTTGTTTCTCCCTCCTTATAGGGTACCCATATTGACAAAAGTGCCTGTTTAAGAACTGTCTCTTTACTTAAAGTCTGATATTGAAAAGCGCAGAAAATACCACTTGATACAATAAGTAACATGAGAACCGCTATTCGCATTAGTCTGCGCCTTTTCCTGAATTTAATTTCCTTTTTTTCATCTCTTACCTCTTTTTCAGACTGTAATGCTTTTGAAAATTGAGTCACATTCTGAAAACGGATTTCCGGCTGAATTGCCATTGCACGCATTACTGCGCTATTAAGATAGGATGGTACATTAGGATTAAGTTTCTCTGGTATTTCTACATTATCCTCAACTTTACGGTTAATCGACTCGTCCGGTTTAATACCGGTCAACATTTCATATAAAACAGCTCCAACAGCATAAATATCTGTATAAGGACCCTGTTTGCTTTTAGACTGATATTGCTCTGCCGGAGCATAGCCAGGCGTTATAATTATAGTACGCGTCTTCTCTGTGTCACTGTCTGAAAAACGGGCCGCGCCAAAATCTATTACTTTTATGGTACCGTCCTTACATATAAATATATTGGCCGGTTTGATATCTCTATGAACAATATGAGCGGCATGGGTTGCCTTCAATGCACTTAATACCGCCTGTGTTATTTGCAATGCCGTTTCTACACTGATCACTTTTCCCTTTTTCCTATTCACCGTCATAAACACCTTTAAATTACAGCCTTCCAGATACTCCATGACAAAATAGGCCGTACCATTCATTTCAAAAAAATCAAATACATGTACAATATTAGGATGATTATTAAATTTTGCCAGATTTCTGGCTTCCGCAAGAAATTCCTGCTTTCCTTTTACAAATGCAGACATATTTTTCTTATCATAAACATTTACCTGCATTTCTCCCGGCATACGATTCAAAAAAGCAGTCGGATAGTATTCTTTAATTGCGACTATTTTTTCTAAGTTTTTATCCCATGCCCTATAAATAACTCCAAAACCGCCAAAGCCAATAACTGTCCCTATTACATATTTTTCTGCTAATACCATTCCCGGATACAAATGGTAAACTTCTTTAGGTTTTGTTCCTCTTATATAGCCACAATGCGGACAGACTTGAAATTCTTCATCATATTCCTGCATACAGTTTAAACAACGCACCATATTCTTCTATCTCCACTTTATCTTTCCTGTTCTAAAAGCAAAATAACACTTACATTATCCTGATTTTTCTCTTTTTCAATTGACTTGTTCAACGCAAATTCTACGAAATCCCTTGCAGCTTTTTCGATATTTTCTTCTCTACATTCCTTCAATTGTCCAGCAATCTCTTCCTCTGACAAACTTTTATATAATCCATCACTGCAAATAAGAATCTTATCTCCCGGCAGCAAGTTTAAAGCTTCCTCGCAGCTGCATCCAACCACCTTTAACCCGCCCATACCAATATAGCTTATCAGTGCATCGGCATATTTCATTTCCTTTTTATATTCTTCTTCATCTATAGTACCATTTTGTAATGAACGCTTCAGAGTCATACCATAATTTTGATCTTCCGTTAACAATGCAATTTCATTTCCCCGCATCAGATATATTCTGCTATCTCCAACCGATATATAATACAGTTTATGGTTTTTAATAATTACAGCTGCCAACGTTGTTCCAGCTGCTATTTTTTCTCCGTTTTCATCTTGCATTTCATATACACTTTGATCAATTTTTATTACTTCATTAAACAGAAAACCATTAATATCATTCAAATTATTTTCTTCATAATCATTACGCAATATCTGGACAGAAAGTTTACTCGCCAATTCTCCGCCGTTTAAGCCACCCATCCCATCACAAATAACAGCCAATATACTGTCATCTTTTTGCCTTATCTCCATACAATCCTGTTGGGTTTTTCGTGTTCCCAGTATCTGATGCATAGCATATTTTCTTTCTTCAATAGCTACTGTGTCATCGGTAATGGTATCAACTAAATAATCTTCATTTATAAAAAAATCTAAAATTTCATTTTTTTTCATTGCGAACTCCTAAATAAAGTACACAGTCTGTTTTAGGAAATTGAATAATGCATCCTGGATTGACTTGAAAGTCACTCATTATATAAAATTTACTATCTACTAATATACCGTTTGTCGAACAGTCCCTCCCTACAAACAGTTCAGCTTTACTATCAAAAGTAATTTCAAAATGCTTTCTGCTCACCTCATTATAGGCAATCACGATATGACATCTATTTGAATCTCTTCCTACATTCCAAACTTTTTTGTCATCATAAATTTTCCATATTTTCCCTTTATTTTGACCGCTTATAATTTCAATGTATCCGTATACATCGCTTTGTTCCCATTTTAATTCCTGTCTATTTTCTTTTTCCTTCTGAATCGAAATACTACTTCCCATCGCACCAGCATCCAAAAGTTCGTTCAAAAATATTCGAATACTCTGCGTACGCTGTTTAAATTCAATTTTCAAAGCTCTGTCGACGGCTTCTGATACAGCTGAAGGAATTCCCTTTCCAGTATAATACAAGGGAGTATAACAGCTGTTGTTATTCAATCGTTCAACTGCTGTCGGAAGCATATTACCGGTTATCATAAAATAATATGTTCCTGCTAATGCATAGACATCTGTATAACTTCCCTGTGGCATAGTTTCTGAAAATTGTTCCAAAGGCGCAAAACCTGGTTTCAATACAACTGAAAGTCCCTCATTACCCCCGGGTTTCACTTCTTTTGCACTTCCAAAATCGATTAATGTGTACTCTCCGGTCTTATCAACTAAAATATTTTCCGGACTGATGTCCCGATGAATAAGGCCTTCTCTATCATAAATAGCCTGTAGAGTATTCCCTATCTTTAATATAACCTCTGTTGCTTCTTTCACTGAAAAACGATATCGTTCAGCTGTAACCAACTGTTTTAAATTAATTCCTTCTACGTAATTCATGACATAATAATATGTATTATTTTCCGGAAAACAATTACGCATTTTTGTAATATAAGGATATCCTTGAATGCGGTATAATATTTCAGCCTCTTCTATAAATCTTTTTTTACCATGTTCATATCGTTCTTTATCTGACGAGTTTTTTATTTGCAGTTCTGTTCCATTTATGCGTTCCAGATCCAAAAAACCAGGCATATACTCTTTTATCGCACAAATACTCTGCGTCTCCAAATCATATGCTTTATAGGTAATTCCAAATCCTCCCCTTCCCACAACCTTTCCTATCAAATATTGTCCTGTCAGAACTGTGTAAGGTTTTAAACATTTGGGGATTGAGAATTGTTCTTCCCAGCAATAACCACATACTTCACATATACCATTTTTTAAAGAAACAGAAAAACAATCCGGACATATTTTATCCAATTGTACTCCCATGCTGCTACCTTAATCCTTATCTTCTTTACCACTTTATTCTGAACTGCAGTGTGCCAGCTGTTATTACATCATTCTGTTCAAGCCGATGCCGTCTTTCAATCAGAATTCCATTCACTTTTGTACCATTGCTGCTATTTAGATCCGTTACATAAAAATATTCCTCATCACATTCCAATACAAAATGTTGTTTTGAAAGAGATGCATCGTCAAAATAATAATTGCATATTGGCGCTCTTCCAAAAAAAAGACTCTTATCTATAACTGTATCTATTTTTCTTGTATTTCTGCCATCTGAATAAATTATGAGTGTTATCTTTCTTCCTTTGTCTTTTTCCACAGGTATACTTTCATGCTGTTCCACATTAGATACTAATATAGGTTTTCCATCTACATATATGATTCCTTTGTTCTTCTTTATTTTCCTGTAAAGGAAAATACCTGTTGAAATAAAAATCATTATGATTCCAACCGAAACTAAAATAGTCCATAGAAGAGTATGATCTTTTTCCTGTTCAGGTTCTATATACTCAACTCCATTCAAAAATAATACGGCAGGCACTTTTAATAGATTTTCTTCTTGTGAATTATCTGTAATATTGATTCCCTCAATTTGATAATCACCTTCATATAATTCTTCGGCAAAAAAAAGTTCAGAACTATACTTCCCTCCCTTTTCCAGGTAGAGGACATTCTGAATCGGAATATTGACATCATTCCACAGGACTTTAAAAGATGAAACTTTATCAGCATTCAAGACTGCTTCTGAGAAAAAAACCTTTAATTCCTTATCAGATATCTTTTCAACACTGATTATATTTGGTTCTTCCTTATCAGGAATCCCTCTTGTTATTAGAATATCCTTTGTTACTGTTATTTCATTTTTCTCAAGAGTCAAGGCTAAAGTTTCCATTTGATTGCTCACACGATTAGTCGGTGCAAAAAAGTCTAAAAAAGAAATGTTTGTAACTACATCTTTAATGGAATTCAACGTAATCGCACTTTCTTCTTTTTTAGTAAGAAATATTTCCCCACCTGAATTTCTGGCAAATTCCCCAAAACTATCAATATATTCCTTCTGAGCAGTATCAACAGTCATAGCATACATGGGAATTCCCTTTTCCTTTAGACTGTTTAATGCCTCTGTTTTCGTTTTTCTTCCCACTGCAAAATCCTCTCCATCTGTAATGGTAAGCATTACCTTTCTTTCAAAATCTGTTCTAAATGCCATCTGTACCGTTACAGTCTCTATAGCCTCAAAGAGTAGAGTATTTTGATCTGTGTTATGTATTTTATTAAGAGCTTCTTCTATTGATTCTGAATTATTTTTACTTGTATATATAGGTAATATTTCATCTCCAAAAGTGTAAATAATGGCTTCATCAACAGGCCTCATTTGTTCTATGAATTCTTGGATTCCGTTTTTAATATCTGTAAAATAAACATCAGGAATTGAGGCTGAGCGATCTAAAAGGATATAGTAAAGAACTCCTTCATCCGACGCCTTGCCAAATTGTTTAAATTGTAGTCTCTGCTCTCCCAAAAATGCCTCCGCATGCAGAGCTTCTTCTTCCGTTATCCCTTTATTCAGGTATATCCTCACAACCGGCATTACAGCATCTACCTGACTAATAACAACCGTTTCCGGTTCTTCTTCAGCATATATAGTCAGTGACATCCTGCATAACAATAAAATAAATATGCAAATTACAACATATTTTCTTTCCATATTTTCCCCTCGTTACAAAAAGCAATAAATTCAAAGGTACTCTGTCCTATCCGAATTATATCGTCCGATTTTATAATTTCTGTTTTCATAAGAACTATATTATTCAAATAAGTAATTGTCCCTGCAGAAGGCATAATTGAGAATCTATTACTTTTTTTGTCATAAACCAACGAACAATGGTTATCCCGTGTAACCTGCAAATCATCTTCTATACATATATCCATATGGTAACTTCTTCCTATACGGTTGAATCCATAATGAATTCTAAAATCCCTACCTTTTTCCGGACCATCAATACATACCAGCCAACCGACTACATACTCGCAGCTGCTTTCATTCCCCCAATACGCAATTGTCCTTTCATCCTCATTCATTTCTAAATCCTGCAGTGAGATTGTTTTCTCATCCGCATTTTCAATTTCTAATGAAATTCCGCAATATGGACAGCAGAAAAATTTTTCATCATCATAATAATGTCCTTTTAAACACTGTACAATCGCCATTCCCGCGCCTCCTTAATCACACCAAACACAAATGGCAGAGAAATTATCCTTATCAATTTCTTTTTTTTCTATATGACGCTTCATTAAATCCGCCCACTCCTGCACAGATTCAGCCTTATTCAGATACTTAACCATCCTTTTTTCATCAATTAATTCCCAAAAACCATCTGTACATAAAAGCAGCGCCTGCTGTGCTTTTCTGTCAAATATGTCACTTAATTCATAGGCCGGCTTTTCCCATTCTGTTCCCATCACTTTTAATAATCTGTTTCTGTCAGGATGAAATCGAATATCTTTATCCTTAATTTCACCAGCATATACCAGCATTTGCGGAACACTATGATCCTGAGTCCGACTCAACAGTTTTCCTTTTTCAAACATATACATTCTTGAGTCCCCTACATGGGCCCATCGCACACTATCTGAATTCATACTGCAAATTACCAATGTTGTTTTCATATCTCTTTCTGCATGTAATTTTTTCTGATATTCTAAAAGTTCTTCCTGACATTTACCAAATACATCCTGAAAGAAATCAGCCCAAAGTCCCTTTTCTTCAAATTCTCTTAAAGCTGTCTTTACTACAAATTGTGAAGCCATTTCCCCTTTTCCGTGTCCGCCCAAACCATCTGCCACAATAAAACAGTAGTTATCATTAACGTTACTTATACCAATAAAATCTTCATTGATTTCTCTATCACCTTTCTCCCATATCTCCGCATATGTAACCATTTCAATTCCTCCATTTCATGGCTTTTTCTTAGAATATCTGATTCTTTATAACATTAACTTTTTATGAAAGAATTAGCCTATATTTTGCAATTATCTGTCAAAAACACCCAAATATTGATTAACTTTTTCTATAACATTTTTTCTTTTAGACCGGCTTATAGGTATCTTTACTCCATTGAACAATGTGATTTCTTCCTTTGTTGCTTTCATTATTTTATCCATATTTATAATATAACTTTGATGGCATCTACAAAAGTTTACAGATAATTCATTTTCTATCTCATCCAGTCTCATATAAACACTTACAAAACTATCCGCTTCATGAATGTGAATCTGTCTCATATCACTTTCTATATAATAAATATTACGAATTTTAAAAGTATAGATCTTTTTCCCTGCTGTTTTAGAACGAACAACAAGCAGATTAGTGGATTCTTCATTAATAACAGACAGCGTTTTATAAAGTGCATCCCGTAAATAATTAATTTCTATTGGTTTTAAAAGAAAATATAAAGGTGTGATTTGAAAGATATCTTTTACCCGCTCCAAATAACTCGTCATAAATATTATTTTTATATCGGAAAAACGATTTAAAATAGTTTTGGCAACCTGTATCCCATCCTGATCCTTTAGCTTAATATCGAGAATAACTAAATCCAATTCTCCTTTTACCTGATCAACAATATAAGTTAAAAGTGAAAATGGATTTGAATGTTTTGAGATAATTGCTTTACTCTGCAAAACGATATATATCATTTGTTCCAGGGTATCCAGGGTATTCTCATCATCATCACATATAGCCAAATGTAACATTTTCTCACCAGTTCCGTTCTATTTATTCTTGTATCGTTACTTTAAAGTTAAATTATTATACATATTTAATATTTTTTATACACATCTGAAATAATTAACCTATTTTATGTCACAAATAACTTTCAAATAAAAAACCGCCTCATCCCTGAAGCGGTTTTAATCCCATACTATCTTGTTTCATTTTTATATTTTTATCCAACTATATTCGGTAAAAGCATTTCCAACCAACTTTATATAAGGCCTGCTAATTGGAATTTCTTCACCATTTATCATAATCATTTTTTGTCTGGTATATTTTTTAACTTTTTCAAATGAGATGATATAACTATTGTGGCATCTGACAAAAATTCTTTTATCCAACGTGGCTAATAAATCCTCCAGTTTTGTATAATCTACTTTTATCATACCATCTTCAAGAAAGTAATATGATTTTCTTCCTTTACGTTCTATGTAAATAATTGTATTTGTATAAATAACTTCGTTTATACCTCCACTTTTAATGAATATTTTATTTGCTTTGTTACTTTTTTTATCCAATACCTTTTTTATAACATAAGGTAAACGTTCTGCGAATTGATCCTTTAAGATAAAATAACAATGTACAGTTTCATATACTTCAACTGCATATTCTAAATAATTGGTACAAAAGGCAATTTCACAATCCGGAGAACAAGCATGTATTTCCTTCGATAATACTATACCATTTTTATCTGGCATATCAATATCCAAGAAAAGAAGTTCAAGACTATTATTCTGTAAATAATGAAATAATTTCTTTTCAGAATCAAAAGTAAAAAATTGATAATCAAGACCTTCTATTGTAGCATAGTCTCTAATCACTCTTTCTATTTTTGGAAAAATAAATTTGTCATCATCACAAATTCCAATTTTCATCATTTACCAATTCCCCATCTTCTGCAACTGCCGTGATCTATATATCTATTTCCATCACAATCATTATTTCAAAAATTCCTTCTTCTACTTGATATTTTACAGAACCATTATGTTTTTTTACAATATCTTCAATGATTGACAAACCAACCCCATGAAATTCATTTTCTTTTTTAGTAGTCAAAAACCTTCCTTTATCCATTTTAATTGTACTCACATTATTTCTCATTTTCATAACAAGCTGTGATGAAATATTGTCGCATATAAAATCGAGGAAGGGATTTTCATTTTTATTTATCTTTCTGCAGCTTTCAATTGCATTATCAAATAAATTATATAAAATACCCAGGATTTCAACTTCTGAGATATTGCCTATTTCTATAGAATGTATTTGTATATTTGCCTTTATTTCCTCTTTACTACAAATTTTTGCCTTATTACATAAAACTGCATCAATAACTATATTTTTGCAAAAATTCATTGGAATTAATTGCTCATACTGACACCTCAACTCACCTGCATAACTTGCCATTTCGGGAACATTTCCCTCTTTTAATTCAATTAATCTCTCCAATGTCTGAATATGATTTGCAATATCATGACGGAGTTTAGCCGTCAATTTCATCTGTTCTGACAAGGTAGTATAATATTCTTCCATCAATCTCTGCTGATGCTGTAAATTTTGATTTTCACTATATAAATGTTTTTGCTCTATTCTTTGATAAAGAATAATACCTACTACCAAAGCTATGATAAGTACCACCGTCATGAAGTAAGATTGCATTAATCCATTACCTTCTACCAAAGAAGTATTAAAAGTAATAAGGATTGAAATTATACAATATAAAGCAAAAAGACTCATCCATAACTTCTTATGTTTAATTTTTCTTTCTCGAATCTTTTCAAACCATTTCTTTCCAATTCTAGGTAACGCAAACAAATAGATTACGGCAAATACTGCAACAAATAACGTATGCCATCCAAGTGTTTGTATTGCTTCTTTCCCTGGATCATTCAGAATTAAATCAGCAAATAAATCTACAACGCTAATTACTACAAATCCAACTCCGTCCCCCAACCATATCATGCAAAATGCTTTGACAAGACCATCACTACAGGCATATGTCCACCAAAATGGTATAATAGCCGCCCAAATCACCATGCAAGAAAATCTTAATAATGCAAAAAATGCCTCCTCACCAAAATAATAACGCATTATTATTTCAACAAAAAAGTTTATTATTATTATTTTCAACCAATAAGCAGCCTTAAATACCCACATGCTTATTCTGATATGGCATGTATTAGTTAAAATTATCAGGCAGCCCCCTAAACCTATTGCATAATAAGGAAACGCTGCTAATAGTAGCTCAAGCATTTTAATCTCCCAAAATCACTTTTAACGACGTTTTATAAATAATAACAGATTATGCCTTATTTCGGCAATATACTTTTTATTAGCCAACCTACACTTTTTATTAGCCAACCTTAATTCCCAATTAAGAAACATAAACAATGACATCACTATAACTCGCAGTTTAAAGTTGTTTTCTTAGTATTTTGTATATAAGAATTCAAATCACTATTATTAATATACAGAAAAGACCGGAGCCCCATAATCGGTTGCTCCGGCCTGATCGATACCTATTAATTCAGTTAATTCAGCTGCAATTATATAAGCTGCGTATCCTTCATCAGCTTAATATGTTCCCTGTTAAGCTCCATCAGCAGTTCCTTATCCTTTGCTTCCATTGCCTTCACAATGTTCCTGTGAAGAAGCCAGGACAATTCCACAACCTCGGCTTTTCTGCCGGAATTCTTCAGATTTTTTCTCACAATCAGGAGGCAGGTTTCTATTTCATTAATATATTTAATCAATCTCTGCGAACCCGTCATCTCCGCTGTCATGAGATGGAACTGAATATCATATTTTTCATGGTTTGCCAGCTGTTCCTCCTGCGGCAGGGCCAGGAAAGAATCTATATATCCATTCAGCCGGTCAATATCCTCCTTGGTAGCCTTGTCCGCACATTTGCAATAGCAGTAATCCTCCAGAACCTGACGCAGCTCCAGTAAATCTACAAGCTCTTCCCTGGAGATCTGGACACAATAAAGCCCTTTTCGCTTAACATTATGGATAAAACCATTCTGACACAGCTGATTCACTGCTTCCCGCACCGGTGTCCTGCTGGTTTCCAACTGTTCTGCAATAATATCTTCCCGGATCCGGTCTCCCGGCTTAATCGTCCCATTCAGAATCTGATCCAAAATATAATTGTATGCATTTTCAACAAGCAATGTGTTATTTGGCACGGCAATCCCTCTCTTTTCTTTTCCATAGTACCAATATTATACCGCGTAAGCATTGGAAAATCTATGAAAAAATATCCATTATTTGTCAGGTTCTGACGAAATACCAGCAATTACCTTTGCCAGTTTCTTTTTTTCTTCCAGCTTTCCCTGTCTGTTTATCATAATCCTCTGTGCCTGCGGGCTTCCGGCGCCATGCATGGATTCTGTCCTGTATCCCACTGCTGCGCTTCCCAGAGTCATATTCTCAATCAGACGCAGGATTTTCATTCGGTCCACCGTATCCGCATCCGCACTTCCTTTAAAATATTTCCGGCAGATTTCCGCTGTTTCGGGTGAATTAAAATCTTCCTCAGAAGGCATGGTAACCATAAGGCCTCCTGCAATATCTTCGGCCAGCCGGGCGATTTCATAAGGGAATCTGGTTACATTTTGTTTGCAGACATTCGCCAGCAGGTTATCAATCTGATAATTTCCTGCAGCTGTCTGTGTGCCTAATGCAGAACAGGCAATCCCACAGCTGTACATGGTTTCATTCAGCTGTATCATTTCTATAAGCTTATCCTTTATGTGGGAGGCTTTCTGTACTCCATTATATTCTGCCGCAACGGCAGCCGCACCTATCAGCACATCACCCACACCGGTTTTACAGCCTCCGTAGCTCTGCCTGTGATAACCTGCAAAACGTTCCACCAGGACTCCTGCAAATTCGTATTCTTCACATAAAAATACTCGTTCCCAGGGCACAAAAACATGCTCAAAAACTACCAGGGCTTCCTGTCCGCCAAACCGGCAGTTGCCGCAGTCCATACCACCGGATTTTTCCAGTTTTCTTGTATCACAGGACTGCCTGCCATATATCATCTTAATGCCTTCCGCGTCGGACGGTACGGCAAAGGATACTGCATATTCCTTGTCATTCTCCCCCATTGCCACCGTAGGCATGATCAGATGCTCATGGGAATTCACCGCCCCCGTCTGGTGCGCCTTCGCTCCGGTAACATAAATGCCTTTGGTGTTCTTTTCCACCACATGCAGATACATATCCGGATCCTTCTGTTTTCCCGGAGAAAGGCTCCGGTCTCCCTTGGGATCCGTCATGGCCCCGTCCACTGTCAGATCTTTTTCCTGTACTTCTTTCATAAAGGCAATAAAGTTCTGATGATAATTGGTATGGTACTTCTGATCTACCTCAAAGGTCGTGGAATAAACCGCATTAAAGGCATCCATACCAACACACCGCTGAAAACAGGCTCCGGTCTTCTGTCCTAAAAGCCTCTGCATCCTGACCTTATTTATTAAATCCTGTTCATTCTGGTGTAAATGGCAGAAACGATTAATCGTTTTTCCCGTCAGATTGGAAACTGCCAGCATAATATCCTGATACTGCGGATCCAATGCCAAATCATAGGTCATTGCCACAGAATTGATGGATGGCCGTATGATAGGATGATCTACAAAATTTTCCACCCTCTTACCGAAAAGATATACCTTTGTATGCAGCCTGCGCAGGCTTTCTATATATTCCTGTCCCGTCATTAATCCCATATATTATCCTTTCCTCTTCAGGCAAAGTTACAGTATCTGGCCATGGACACATCCTGGAAACCCAGTTCCTCTGCCTTAGTCCTGCGGCCATTGCATACTTCCTCCACCATATCAAACAACTCAGCGCCCGCATTTTCCATAGAACAGAGGCCTTCCAATACCCCGCTGCAGTCAAAGTCTGTGTTATCCGCCATTTTTTCAGCCGTCTCACTGTTTGCGGTCAGCTTAATTACCGGAAGAATGGCCGACCCTGTCGGAGTCCCATGACCAGTGGAAAAAATAACAGCCTGGGCTCCTGCCGCTGCCATTCCCAGAATAGATGCGATATCCTGACCGGGAGTATCCATTACCACCAGCCCCTTTTCCTTTATCGGCGCGCCATATTCCACCACTTCATTAATTATGCTGCTGCCTGCCTTATGAATACAGCCCAGAGACTTTTCTTCCAGAGTGGTAATTCCCCCTGCAATATTTCCCGGAGTCGGATTGCCGCTTCTGGGGTTTTCTCCCACACGTCTGAAATCTTCCTCATAATCCGCGATCATACGAAGGAGTCGGCGGCTGATTTCTTCATTCCTGCACCTTCCCGCCAATATTTCTTCCGTCCCCAGCAGTTCCGGGGTTTCCGACAATATCACGGTCCCCCCGTGTTCAACTACCCTGTCGCAGCAGACTCCTACAACAGGGTTTGCCGCCAGTCCGGAGGTGGGATCGGAACCGCCGCATTCGGTACCGAGAATCAGCTCCGAAAGCTGCGCTTCCTCCCTGCATACGTTCGCTGCATCGGCATACATTTTTTCAGCCAGCTCCGCTATCTTTTTCACAGCCCTGATACTTCCGCCTTCTTCCCGTATCACTATTGTTTCCAGAGGTTTATTGGTTTTTTTCCGTATTTCATTCTCCAGCAGTGACGCCTGCACCACCTCACAGCCGTTTCCTACCAAAACCGTACCGTAAATGTTGGGATTAGCCGCAATGCCGGACAGCACCTCCAATGTCACCTTTAAATCCCGGCGGCTCAGGGAACAGCCTCCCTGATTAGCCAGGTATACCGCCCCTTTTACATTCTCCGCCGCAAACCTCGCTGTTTCACTTGCGCAGAGAGAACAAGGCAGAATCAGTACATGGTTTCTGATTCCAAATCTTCCGTCAGGCCTTCTGTAACCACTCATTCTACCATCCATCATTTAATCTCCATTCTTTTCCGGCATTGATACCAGGCACACACTTTTCAGATTGTGTGTATGTATCAGGTATCCTGCAGGAATATCTTCCACCGCCCTGCCAATCACCTGTCCATACTTATAGACAAGCTCTCCGTTCCTGATATCACGGCAGGCGGCTTTATGATAACAGGGAATACTTTCTTTCACCGGCAGACAATATTTCTGACCCGCTTTTTCATATACCACCATATCACCAGCCGCTGCAGGTTCAGAAAGAGTGACTGCCATATCATTATCTTTGATCAGAATCCCCTTCCTTTCCATCCTCACCCTTCCTTTCCGGCAGTTTCACCAGTATTCTTTTCTGTTTTCCGGGCAAGCTCCGCGTATCTCTCATATCGTTCTCTGGCTTCTCTGCCCGCCTGATTGTACATTTGCTCTGCCAGTTCGGGATCTTTCTTTTTGAGAGATGCAAACCGTACCTCGCTCATCAGGAATTCTTCGAAATCTCCTTCCGGTCTGCCCGAGTCCAGAACAAAGGGATTTTCTCCCCGTGCCTTTCTTCTGGGATCGAAGTGATAAAGATTCCAATAGCCCGCATCAACCGCACGTTTCTGCTGAAGCTGTGTCTGCCCCATACCGCCTTTAATTCCATGGTTGATACATGGTGCATATCCGATAATCAGCGAAGGCCCGGGATAGCTTTCCGCCTCCTGAATAATCCTTACCGCATGGGCCGGGTTGGCTCCCATAGCAATCTGTGCCACATATACATCGCCGTACTGGATTGCCATCATTCCCAGTTCCTTCTTTTTTCTCTGCTTTCCTGCTGCCGAAAACTTTGCAATGGCTGCCCTGGGAGTCGCTTTGGAAGCCTGTCCCCCTGTATTGGAATAAACTTCCGTATCAAATACCATGATATTGATATCAGCACCGGTGGACAAGACATGATCCAGACCTCCGTAACCGATATCATACGCCCATCCGTCGCCTCCGAATATCCAGTTGGAACGTTTGATCAGAAAATCTTCCCTGCTGCATATCTCCTTTACGCCTTCCATATGTATATTTTCTTCCAGACATGTTATCAGGTTTTCTGCCCGTTCCCTTGTTCCTGAGGCTTCAGCAAATTTATGATCCCACAGGCATATGGCGTCATACAGCCTCTTTTCATTCTCATTCCGGTCGTTTCCTTCCAGCCTTTCCTTCAGCTGCAGAAGCTGCTGACGTACTTCATTTCTTACGGTACTATAACCCAGATACATGCCGAGTCCATACTCCGCATTGTCCTCAAACAGGGAAAAGCCCCATGCAGGCCCATGTCCTTTCTCATCCTTCCGGTAAGGAACTGCCGGAGCGCTTCCTCCCCATACCGTGGTACAGCCTGCGGAGTTGGAAATCATCATCCGATCCCCGAAAAGCTGGGTTACCAGCCTTGCGTAGGGTGTCTCTCCACAGCCTGCACAGGCGCCGGAAAATTCAAAGTAAGAAGGAAGGAACTGACTCTCTTTTCCATTAATAAACGCACGCTCTCCTTTTGGCTTCTCCGTCTTTTTCTGCAGATATTCCCAGACATCATTCCCTGTTCCCTTCTCAAAGGGCGCCATTTCCAACGCTTTATCCTTTGCCGGGCATACACTGATACAGTTCCCGCAGCCTGTACAATCCGGCCGGGAAATTCCCATGTAAAAAAATTTATCCTTACAACCCGCAGCGGGTTTGGCTTTTCTTCCAATATCCCCCGGCGCTTTTTCTTTTTCTTCTTCTGACAGAAGCACCGGATGCAGTGCGGAATGAGGGCAGACGAGGGCGCATTGATTGCATTGGACACATTGTTCCGGCTTCCATTCCGGCACATAAAGGGCAATTCCTCTCTTTTCATACTGTGTTGTTCCAAGGGGAAACGTCCCGTCCTCATTACCCTGAAAAGCGCTGACGGGTATATTGTCACCCTTCTGCCTGTTCATTGGAAGCATAATATGATTGACAAAATGGTTCAGTTCTCCGGATCCTGTTTCTATCCTGACCGTTGCGGGATCCGGACGTTTTCCCTCCGCTCTCAGTGTCTTTACATCTACCTCTTTCAGATATCCGGGCGCAGCATCAATTGCCGCAAAATTCTTTTCAATGACTTCCTGACCCTGATGTCCGTAATTTTTCACCACTTCTTCCTTCAGATAACGTACCGCCTCTTCCATAGGGATAATTCCGGCCAAAGCAAAAAAAGCGGACTGCATAATCATATTTATCCGATTTCCAAGTCCCAGCTCTCTGGCAAGGGCAAAGGCATTGATGGTAAAAAACCGAATTTCTTTTTCCTGTATGGTTCTGATCATTCCGTCCGGCAGATGCCCCGCCAGTTCTTCATGGCTCCATACACAATTCAGCAGAAAAATACCTTTATTTCTGATCCCCTCCAGCAAATCATACTGTTCTACATAGGACTGATTATGGCAGGCTATATAGTCTCCATGGCTTACCAGATAAGAGGAACGAATAGGACTGCTGCCAAAACGCAGATGGGATACGGTCAGTCCCCCTGATTTTTTGGAATCATAGGAAAAGTAAGCCTGCACATACTGATCCGTATGGTTTCCGATAATTTTAATTGCCGATTTGTTCGCTCCCACCGTACCGTCAGAACCCAGTCCCCAGAATTTGCAGCTTATTGTATTTCTTGGTTCCGTATCCGGTATGTTTCTTTCCGCAGGCAATGACAAGCCTGTCACATCATCTGTTATTCCTACCGTAAAACCATTCAGAGGTTTTTCCGACTTCAGGTTTTTTATTATGGAAATGACATCCCCGGGGGTAAAATCCTTGGATGCCAGGCCATATCTGCCTCCGATTATAAATGCGGTTCTCCCGCTTCCTGCAAAAGCGGTGCAGATGTCCTTATAAAGAGGCTCTCCGTCCGCCCCGGGTTCCTTGGTCCGATCCAGTACTGCAATCCGCTTCACCGTTTTGGGAATGGCTTCCAGCAGATGCTCGCCCGAAAATGGCCTGTAGAGCCTTACCTGTACCAATCCGGCTTTCTCCCCCTGACGGTTCAGATAATCAATCGTTTCCTTGATTACCTCACAGGATGAGCCCATAGCTATCAGCACATAATCCGCTTCTTCGTGTCCGTAATAATCAAACAGCTTATAGTGTCTTCCAGTCTTTTCTCCCAGCCGATCCATATAATTCTGCACAATTTCCGGAAGTCTTTGATAAAATGGATTGATTGCTTCCCTTTCCTGGAAAAAGATATCCGGATTCTGCGTCGTTCCCCGGAGAACCGGATGATCCGGGTTCAGCGCCCGGTTCCTGAATTCCTCCAGTGCTTCCCGGTTCAGCAGTTCCTTCAGGACAGCAGGCTCAACCACTTCTATTTTCTGTATTTCATGGGATGTACGGAAACCGTCAAAAAAGTGAACAAAAGGGAGCCTCCCCTCCAGTGCGCACAAATGGGCCAGACATCCCAAATCCATACACTCCTGTACATTTCCTGAGGAAAGCAGCGCCACTCCGGTCTGCCGGATACTCATAACATCCTGATGATCTCCGAAAATGCTGAGCGCATTGGAAGCCAAAGACCGGGCGCTCACATGCAGTACGCCCGGCAGCAATTCCCCGGCTATTTTATATAAGTTGGGAATCATCAGAAGCAGTCCCTGGGAAGAGGTATATGTAGCAGACAGCGCTCCTGCCTGCAGGCTTCCGTGAAGCGTACCTGCCGCACCGCCCTCCGACTGCATTTCCATGAGATTTACCGGACTGCCGAAAATATTCTTTTTCCCTTCCGACGCCCATTTATCTACTGCCTCCGCCATAGGGGAAGAAGGGGTAATGGGATAGATAGCGGCGACCTCGGTAAAAGCATAAGAGGCCAAAGCCGCCGCAGTATTTCCATCCATGGTTTCTTTTCTTATCTCTGTATTCATAATCTGCCTCATTTCCGGTCTTCATCCTCCCCGTCCTGATCCCGGAACACAATTCTTCCGGAAACCTGAGGGAAAAGTTCTATAGCCTTTTCAAATTCTTCCAGTTTCATCCGCTTTCCAACATACGAATTCAGGTCAATTCTGCCGGTTTTCAGTATATTCATGACTTCTGTCCAGGTCTCATACATACGGCGTCCGAAAATCCCGGTCACGTTCAGTTCCTTATAGACCACTCCATACATAAAATTCTGATAGGTAAGCGGTTTTTCCACCATTCCCACATGAACAATGGTACCTGCAATTTTTACAGCCTCCACCGCCTGATTAATCACTTTTTCATTCCCTGTAAAATCTATTACGGCATCCACTCCCTGGCCGTTGGTTTCTCTCATAACTACTTCCACATAATCTTCCTTCAGGCCGTTGATTCTGACATCCGCCCCTCTTGCAGCGCTTTCTTCCAGCTTCTGGTCATTGACATCCACTGCAAAAATCTTTACGCATCCTAAAAATTTTGCTATTTCCACAGCCATCTGCCCAATAGTTCCCACTCCTGCCACCAGTAATGTTTTCCCGGACGGCGCCGCTTTGGACACCGCATGCATGGCTGTTGCAAAAGGTTCCAGGATAGCTCCCTGTTCATAGGTCAGATTTTCAGGCAGCCGGATAAGCGCTTTTTGATGAAGCGCGATATAATCAGCGAAGCAGCCGTCTACAGTCCTTCCCAGGACTCCCATATGGTTTCCGCATATATGCTGGTTTCCCGTCCGGCAGGTTTCACAGTAACCGCAGGGAATATGGGTTTCCCCGGCTACCCTGTCTCCTATGGCAAATCCTTTCACATCTTCTCCTGCCGCCACAATCTGTCCTGCAAACTCATGTCCCATAACAAAAGGAAGGGGATAGCCGGCCTTTTCCACAAGAGGAGTCCATTCATAAACATCCACATCCGATTTACACAATGCAGAGGCCTCCACTTTAATTAAAACCTCATCCCTTTTTATGGAAGGAATCTCTCTTTCCGTTAAAACTGCCCCTGCCTGTCTTTTATCCTTAATCCATGCCTTCATAATATTCTTTCCCCTTTCCATATTTCAGCTGCCTGTTCACTGATCCTGTCATAGTACCAGTCATTGTCTCCTCTGCTTATCACTTCCAGCGAGCAGATATCCACATTGCGCAGCATATTTTGCTCCTTTAATGCACAAAAATGTTTCCTGATATCCGCAACGGTAAAATCGCCGTCCCTTACCCCGAATAAAGGATGCTTATCCCCAAACAGCGGATTACTCCTGTTTACAGATACACTGTTTGCCAGGTGCAGATGCCGGATCCAGGGTGCCAGACTGGCAAAGCTTGTCTCGACATCCGCTCCCATCTGGGCTACATGGCTGGTGTCAAACGTGATGCCAATACCGCACCCCTGTGTCTGTTCATAAAGCTTTCTGACAAAAGGTACTTTACCGACAGCGAGTTCAGGTTCTCCTTCATCATTAAAAAATTCCAATGTAATTTCCGGTCCATTCCCGCCGATTCCCGTTCCTATTTCTTCAAAGGATTTACAGGCCTGGCCCATAAGAGCCCGTCCATCCTTTTCCTTCCATGCAGGCCCGCTTACAATCAGCATTTTTCCGGCTCCCAGCCCCTGGCAGCGCTCATACATCCTCCTGCAGAATTCCACACTCTTTCTTCTGACCCGTTCATCCGGGCTGGTAATATCCACACCGTCCCTTTTCATAGGAAATCCTGCCAGAAAAACGGAACACAGATTCCTTTTTTCCAATAGTTTTCTGATTTCTTCCTCTTCTCCGGCCTTTCCCTCAAAATAAAATTCCACACAATTAAAAATGCCTTGAACCGCTGTTTTTTCCAATAATTCCTTTAATAAACCGCTGTCATACATAGCCTGTGGATAGACAGCGGTTAAACAGATCCCTTTTTTCATTCATCTGCCCCTTATTGAGGAATCCAGGATCTTACGGGATATGGCAAGAACCTCTCTCCCTACAGTTATGTCACAGCCTACCGGAATATTTTTCTCAATGCAGGTTATGAAATGGCGGTTCTCTTCAAGATAACCCTCTCCCTCCTGAAAAATATCATCCAGGCTTTCACAGACAGAGGTTCCATCCTCAAATTTCGCCGTCAGGCAGGTAGAATCCCAGATATCTTCCCCTTTAAGCATGACGCTTCCTCTGGTACCGATAATTCCTTTCGCATTAAATGCGATGTGGGAGCTCCAGCTTGCTGTTATGCTTCCGATACCTCCCCCTTCGAAACGCAGGGCGGCGTTCACATTGTTATCAAATTGAGGCAGCGAAGCCACCGTTCCCTTTACAAAACCTTCCGCCTGTATCACTCTTCCTGCCAGAGACTGAAGGAAGTCAATATCATGGGATAGAGATTCAATAGTCATTCCGCAAACATAACCTTCTGCCGTCCTCCAGCTGTCGTTCAGCTTTCCCCCAAATCCCGGCCCCGGACCTATACGGAAGCAATATGCCTGAACCACGTCCCCCAGCCTTCCCTGATCCAGCCACTCCCGTATTATCCGGTAGCCTTTGCGGAAACGCTGGGTAAATCCCACCATAAACTGTACGGGTACAGCTTTGGCCGCCAATTCCATTCTCTGTGCATCTTCCAAAGATATCGCCACCGGTTTTTCCATAAAAATATGTTTTTTATAAGCAAGTGCACATTCCACATACTCCCACCTTTTGGAAGGAGGGGTCAGAATATGTACCATATCTGCCCCGGCAATTGCTTGTACCGGATCTGAAACAACAGGACATCCAAATGCCTCTGCAAGCCGTCCTGCATTTACCGGATTGACATCATATATCCCACTGAGCTCTACTCCCAGTTTCCGCAATGCTTCACAATGCTTCCAGGCAATTCCGCCTGCCCCAATCAATACTGTTTTCAGCATTTTTTCCCCTTTCTTAGGAACTGTCTCAAAGTATACAAGTTACTTCGCGGCTGTTCCTTACTCTTCCTCCAAAAAGGAATATAACTGCAATGGCTTCTCCCAGTCCTCAGCGGTAAAAGGAACAGTATTACCATTTTCCCTTATTTCCGGCGATAGTTCTACAGACATGTAACCACTGTATCCTCTGTCTTTCATCCGTTTCACCATTTCCACATTATCAGTCCCGCCGCAGCCGAACCGGCAAAAACTCTTTGTTCCGAAAATCAGATTTTCTTTTAAATGGAGATGGTTTATTTTGGGATAAAACCGTTCAATAAAAGTTTCTGTTTTTTCCCCATGGGCTTCCAGATGTCCTCCATCCAGACATATTCCAATATACGGACTGTTTATCCTTCTGAAAATATATTCGTAATCCTTGTCTCCGGCTAAAACATTTTGACAGTGATTTTCCAGGGAAAGCTTAACTTTATATTCTTCTGCCGCCTTTTCCACACATTCCAGCTCATAAATAATGTCATCCAGAGTGCCTTCGGACATTCCGGAAGCCACCACTGTGCTGCAGCCAAGCTCACATGCCGCTTCCATAGCCCTGAGCTTATGTGCCGCATTCAACGCACGGATTTCCGAAGTACTTCCTCCGAATGCGGATACATGCAGTGCTATCGGCTCCAGGCCATTCTGCCTGCATCGTTCCTTTATGCTCCTGATCCTGGAAGGCGTCAGTGTTTCTCCATACCAGCAGTTGAATTCCACCCTGCGGTATCCCGTCTGCGCCGCATGTGCGAACAGGCATTTATAATCGTTGTTTTCAAAACCATCAAATGTTAATGACGAGGTTGCCAGATGCAGCATAATCTCACCCCTTTAATCCGCTTGTAGCAATTCCTTCAATCAGCTGCTTCTGGAAAAAGACAAACAGGAGCAGGATAGGAATAATAGAAACGGTTGACATGGCAAACATGGCGCCGAAGGCACTTTTGGCTGTTGGATCCACAAACATCCTCAATGCGAGAGTAACCGTATATTTGTTATTCGTCCTCAGATAAATAATCTGGGTAAAGAAATCATTCCATGACCACATAAAAGTAAATATGGTGGTGGTTACCAGCGCCGGCTGGCAAAGAGGAAGAATCACCTTCCAGAACACCTTATAAGCACTGCATCCATCCACAATGGCCGCTTCGTCCAGTTCTCTGGGAATCCCTCTGATAAATTGAATCAGCAGATATACAAAGAAAGCATCTGTTGCCAGAAATTTGGGGATTACAAGAGGTGAAAAGGAATCAATCCAGCCCAGTTTATAGAAATAAACATACTGAGGGACAATAATGGCATGCTGAGGAAGCATCATAGTCATCATCATCAGGGCAAAAAAGAGGTTTTTCCCTTTAAAATTCAATCTGGCAAATGCAAATGCCGCCAATGTACAGGAAAAAAGATTACCTATCACACACAACCCGGATACAATAATGGAATTAAGGAAATAGGTGGAGAATGTCACCCTTCCATTCGATTTCCAGCCAATTTCATAATTTTCCAATGTAAACTGTTTCGGTATAATACCCAGATCGGTAAAAATATCCGCTTCCGGTTTAAAGGAACTTCCTACCATCCAGATTAATGGATATAATACCAGCAGGGCAAAAATGAGGAGGATCGCAAATTTCACCCATTCTGCCATTTTATTTTTTTTATACATATCCTTCCCCCCTGTCAGTCATAATGAACGAATTTCTTGGACACTCCGAATACCAATGCAGTAAGCACGGCAATAATCAGAACAAGGAACCAGGCAAGAGCACTGGCATAACCCATTCTCATTTTACCGAAGCCTTCATTATAAATATGCAGTGTATAGAAAAGAAGGCTGTCCAATACACCGCCGTTTCCGCCGCTGATGATATAGGATTCCGTAAATACCTTAAATGCGCTTATTATCTGCATAATCAGGTTAAATAAGATAATCGGAGAAATCATGGGCAGCATAATACGTATGGTCCGCTGGAATTTGGATGCTCCGTCAATGGCAGCCGCCTCCAGCATTTCCTGGGGAACCTGTTTAATTGCCGCCAGGAAAATAATCATCGGGGAACCAAACTGCCATACCCTGAGTACGATCAGCGTCCATACCGCCGTATTGGGATTCGCCACCCAGCTTATTGTTGATTCGATCCCCAACGCATTCAGCAGCTGATTCAATATACCGTTCATTCCAAAAATCTGTCTCCACAGAATGGAAATTGCCACGCTTCCGCCCAAAAGGGACGGCACATAAAAAGCAGCCCTGAATAAGGATAGCCCTTTAACCCCTTTATTCAGGATAAAAGCCAGCACTAAAGAAGCCAGCAGCTGCAGAGGGACAGATGCAAATACATAAATAAAAGTTACTTTTAAAGCGTTCAAAAAATGATAGTCTGAGGTAAACATTTTTATATAATTGGTAAGACCTACGAACTGCGGAGCGGACAGCAGATTATAATTCGTAAATGAATAATACAAAGACATCCCCATGGGAATAAGCGTCAGACCGATAAACCCTATCAGCCATGGCAGAAGAAATACATAACCCGCGTATTTATCACCTTTCTTTTTCATCAATACCCTTCCCCTTTCAAGCCGGACAGACTTAACTGTTTTAAATAACAAAAATTTCCGTTTCCTTTTCTTCCCTGTTTCGCAATGCAAGATTCACTTTATTTCCGCAGCAGATAAGGTTGTAATCACCCCGATAGCCCTCAATTACCGCCTCTCCGTTTTCATCTGTTGCCGTTTTTGTATCGGTCCACCACTTTTTATGTATCAATTCATAAAGCGCCTCATAAGCGGGCTTGACGGATCCGTCTTTTCTCAGCAGCCCGCCGGGAGCGTTCAGCCAACCTCCGTCAACAAAGTTCCAGGATACAGCTGTCCTGACAAGCGGATGGGAAAAAAGGATTTCATACATTTCCGTAAATTCTCTTGCCTGCCGGTCTTCAAATTCAGGCGTGGTAGGCCAGTCATCTATCTTATAGTCATTCAGATCCACAATATGCGGCGGCATAATATGTCCGGAAGTTAACGTGATTTCTGTAAAATGGAGCGGTTTTTGGAATTGTTCATATCTTTCCAGAATTTCCAGGAGCCGTTCCTCACCCATATAACCCTGATGCTGATGAGTCTGCAGACCGATTTCATCTATCGGTACCCCTGCATTCAAACAACCGTCAATAAGTATTTCATAGCTGGATGACAGATTAAAATCATTAATCAGAAGCTCCGCCGAATCATTTTCTTCCCTCGCCGCTTCAAACATCGTCTTTAGCAGCTTTACCCGGCCCATTTCTTTGCATATTCGGGTGATACCATTATCATATTTATCAAAAACAGGCATGATAACCGCTTCATTCACCACATCCCAGATATCAATGACACCTTTAAAAGCCTTTACATCTCTGTGTATCCTCTTGACCTGTTCTTTCACAATTTCCTCGTTTGACATTTCATTCAGCCAGGGCGCCGTAAGAGTATGCCAGCACAAAGGATGTCCCTTAATAACCACATTCTGCTGTTTTAACCAATCAGCCGCCTTCAAAGTCTGCTCTATCCGTGGTTTCCCCCGTTCCGGTTCAAACCGCTGCCAGTAAAACGGGAAGGTAGCGTTATTAAACAGCGCAATCCATTTACGGAATATTTTCTCAAATGCTTCCTCTTCTTCGGGCTTCATTTCTCCGCAGACATAGGGAATCACATCAAATAAACCCGTTCCGAATAAAAACTCATGGCAATACATTTTTACTTCAATGTCTTTTCCTGTAACAGGTGTACCGTCCTTACGCACAAATTTTACTTTCTTTTTCCCAAGACGATGGGAGTAATCCCTGGTCATACGCTCCGTTTTTCCTTTCTTTTTACAATATCCTGCTGCCGTTTTTCCGATTCCGGGGAACGCTTATGCGCTCCCCGGCTGTTTCATGCCTTTAATTGGAATTTTCCGCTATCATCTCATTGGCAATCTCTTTAATATGTTTTGCTGCATCTGCAGGCGTCAGATTACCAACGGCCACCTGTTCTGCCACACTGCTGATTTCATTCTGTATTGCCCATACTCCGGGAGCCTTGGCAATAAAGGGAGGCGCTTCCTCCGAAATCATATTCAGATACTTGGTGGCTGCAACATCGCTGGGATCCGCATCAGGCTCCAGCAGCTCCTGAATTGTCATGGAAGCGGGAACTCCCAGTTCCATGTTGAATATCTTCTGGGCCTCTTCATTATTAACAAAGAAATTAATATATTCCGCCGCTAAATCCTTATTCTTGGAGGTTTCAGAAATAGCAAACGCAGAAGTAATAAGCAAATCCCCATGTTTACCATTGTTCCCTACCGGGACTTTTCTGATCGCGAGCGTGTCTTCCATAGAATTCTGATATGTTTTATACTGATTTGCATTGGCAAAATAGAATAATACTTTTCTGTTGACCAAAGGGCCTTCTTCCCATGCTTTAGAGTTCCACTCCTGTGTCCACTCCACATTGGCAAATGCGCCTGATTTTCTCAGATTATTTGAGTATTCATACCAGGATGCAAGTGTCTCTTCAGACGGTGCGAAATTTCCGTCCTTATCCAGCCATTCATAACCTTCTTCACAGTTCTCCCTGATCCACACCCATACCAGGTCATTGTTCGTATAAATATCAAGTCCTGCATAGGTATCCGCTTCCAGTTTGGACTGTACCTCATTAAGATAATCCGCAAACTCATCCCAGGTAATATCTTCCTCCTCAGGCCACAGCTCCATCCCAAGCTCATTCAGGAAGGTTTCATTTACATACAGAGCCTGTGCGGTCATTCCCAGGGAAACCATGTACAGATTGTCATTATACCTGCCGGTATCCACAAACCCTTCGTTCCAGTTATCCAGATTAATACTACCTGATGCAACATAATCGTCTAACGGGGCTAACACATTCTTGGAACAGTATTCTCCAATCTGATTGGATTGGAACTGTACGACATCAGCGGCGCTTCCGCTGGCAAATGCGGTTGACTGTGCGGTCCAGTAATCGTTCCATCCGGGACTCTCCGTAACGATTTCCACATTAGGATGCTCCGCCATAAACAGATCGTTAATCTGATAATAGAGCTGATCCCTGGTCGTTGTTCCCCACCATGCAACCCTGAGGGTCTCCTTCTCTCCGGTTTCCGCTTTTTCCTGATTTTGTTCGGAAGCCGCTTCTGTTGCAGCCTTCGGTTCCGGGGATGATTCCGTGGATGTCTGTGTGTTGTTTCCGCATCCGCCTAAAAGTAAGGAACAAACAATCCCAAGCGCCAATAATTTTTTACTTCTTCCCATTTTCTCTCCTCCTTGGATTTCATTTAAATAGAGATCACTTCTGCCTGCCAGAAGCTGATCGGTATTCCGCTTTATGGTTCTACCCGGAAATAGGAATCATTTTCCGACAGAACTTCATTTCCGCTGCTTATCTTCATATCCACCCGGCATCGATGGCCGGATAATTCCTCACCTAAAGGAAGTACGATATGATCCGGTATTTCCGCACTGTCCGCAAGCAGCTCCAGCCTGAAACTGTTTCTGCATAATATTTCATCCGTCTCACAGTCCGTCACCTTCCATTGCAGCAGTACATCAGGAATGCTTTCGTAATTATCGTTAATCGCCCACACTCTTGCCGTATATGACATTCCCACATGGAATATCTTTTCCCTCCCCAGTTTATAAGGATGGATACACGGCTGTGCACATACCAGCACCGGTGTGTAAACCTTCTGCATATAGTCATATACTTTGTAAGGCCTTCTGTAATAGTCCAGAAGTCCGGAACCGATCATGGGACAGGCATCCGACCAGTAATAAAGATACATGCTGGATACCGGATCATACTTTTTCATGCGCAGGAATTCGATCTGTTCTTTCACCGAAACCGCTTCATATTCCTGCGTATTTTCAATAAATTCTTCCAGCGAATTTCCCAGCTCGACTTTGGCAAATTCGAAGGTATTGGAATAAAACAGTCCCCAGTATTCCCATGTATCCCAGTGGGGCGGCCAGAGCTTATCCTCTGGAATAAATGTCCTGAGTGTTTCCAGGCATGGGATTGACTGCGATCCGAATTCCACAATATTGGGTGGGATTATCAGATCATCCACATCCGTATCTCCGTCTGAGCAGCAGCCAATCATAATATTCATGACTCCTTCTCTGTAGTCACCCAGATGCACCCACCTGACCGGATCTACTGTCTTTAAGGTTTCCTTCAGGACCTGGCATAATCGGAAATAATTGTTCGGCTTATCCGGGAGCTGATAAATCTCCGGCTCTTTATATACCGACCACATTCCCATGCAGGCATGATTGGTAAGCATCATCCCCATATCACGTATCATATCGGAAGCCCTGGAAATCATATCATCGTCATCGCTGACACAATAATGCAGCGGAAATACCTGCCACATCAAAAGCCCGAGTTCGTCACAAAGGGAATAAAGCCCATCCTTTTCCATATGGCTGCCGATACGTATGGAATTGATATTCATCCGGATCATCTTTTCAAAATCCGGTTTCCACATTTCTTCTCCGGCTTCGCTCATCCACAGGCTGGAAATATAACGCATTCCCCTTAAAAATATCCGCTTATTGTTCAAGTACCATTGTCCGGCATCATCCTGTACGATTTCTTTTATTCCAAAACGGATCTTTACAGTATCCTCCTGCCATCCCAGCACCAGATTATAAAGGTGGGGATATCCATGATCCCAGGTCCACCAAAGCTTCGCTTCCTCTACTGTAATCACCATTTTTACCGTACTGCGGCCCGGAGGAATTATCACATTTCTGCTGCTTCGGGCAGCCACGCCGCCTTCAAAATTATCAGGTATGATATCCCCTCGCAGACTTCCGGTTACAGTTGCGGATGTCATATTATTCAGCGTTATATCCAGGCTCACCATAGCCGATCCGGTATCCTTATCCTGACCGTCTCCCAGCCAGTCCTTTTTCTGAACCAGACGTGTGGATATTTTACAATACTCAATAAATTTTTCCGGTCTAATAATAAGTTCCGCTTTATCCCATATTCCGGCGGAGTTTCCATCCTGCCTGAAGGACGTCATCGCGCCGGGACGGTGCATGGCATCGATCATATGTCCCTTTACCTGGGTAATTGCTTTAGCCTGATGCCTTTGATACGGCTCGGACAGCGGTGTGTTTTTATCCAGTCCGCTGTTTATATATTCTGTTTCATCTCTTGGCGCACTGTCCCGTACAAAAAGCCTGTTGCTGCCTTCCTTTTTCAGGAAATCCGTAATATCAAATTCAAACGGATTAAATATCCCCTCATGGCAGCCCAGATAGATATCGTTCAGCCAGACATCCGCCGTATAGTCCACGGCTCCAAACCGCAGCCAGACATGCTCTTCTTTCGTAAATTCCGGCGTTTCAAATTCACATTGAAACCATATGGTCCCAAAGTAATCTCCTATTTCCGTCAGATACCAGTTATTCGGAACAGCAATCTCTTTCCAGCCATCCTCCGCTTTTCTCTCTCCGGCATAAAAGTCCTCTGTGGAAATTCCGTCCGTCTTTTCTGTCTCATAGCGGTACTTCCATGTTCCGCTCAAATCAATGGCTTTTCTGCCCTCATGAATCATTATCATCGTTTTCTCCCCTTTCCCTGTTTCGCATGCAGCTTCAGATGCATGCTTTCAACACACAATAATTGGTTGAGAGGATTCTGCCGTCTTCATCTTTGACAAACATATCTACCACATAGTTACCCACATAATCCTCCGGTATAATCCATGATATGGTATCCTTTACCGTTGCACTGTCCTGTTCCAAATCGGAATAAAATGTTTTTTCCGCAACAATACATTTCTGTCCCTCTCTATGGATTTCCCAATGGATCTGTGCCTTTTCAATATCATGAAAATGGTCGTTATTCACCCATACTTTTCCGGTAAATTTACTGCCTCTTGCATACTTTTTCTGTCTCCCGAGTATATGGGGTTCCGCCTCCCATTCCAGACTGATAAGCACCTGTGTATACACCGCCTTCATGGCATCGTATACCTCATAAGGTTCCCTGTAGTAGTCCAGAAGCCCGGATCCCATAATAGGACAGGCATCACTCCAATAATATAAAAACATGGAGGCAACCGGCTGATATTTTCTCTGACGGAGGAATTCAATTTGTTCTTTCACCACCAGCGCTTCATATTCCTGGGTATTATGGATAAATTCTTCCAGGGAATTACCCATCTCCACTTTCGCTCTGCGGAACTGATTGTAATAGAACAATCCCCAATACTGCCATGTATCCCAATGAGGCGGCCATAGCTTATCCTCCGGAATGAACTTTTGCAAAGACTTCAGACATGGCACCGAATCAGCCCCGAATTCCACAATATTAGGCTGGATTAACGCCTTATGTACATCCATATCCCCATCCTGGCAGGAACCGATCATGATATTCTGGACACCTTCCCGGTAATCCCCTTTATGTATCCAGCGTATCGGATCTACAGATCCCAGTGTTTCCTTTAAAATCTCACAAAGCTTAAAATAAACATTCGGCTTGTCCGGCAGCTGATAAATTTCCGGTTCTTTATAAACAGACCACATTCCCATACAGGCATGGTTGGTCAGCATCATACCCATATCCCGGATCATATCGGAAGCTCTGTTGATAACATCATCCGAATCACTGATACAATAATGAAGAGGAAACACCTGCCACATTAAAAGTCCCATTTCATCGCACATGGTATATAAACCATCACGTTCCACATGGCTGCCTATACGGATTGCATTGATATCCATGTCCAGCATTTTCCTGAAATCGGTTTCCCACATAGTCTCATTGGCTTCACTCATCCAAAGGCTGGAAATATACCGCATACCGCGAAGGAAAATATGCCTCCCGTTTAAATACCACTGCCCGGCTTCATCCGTAGTAATTTCCTTCACACCGAAATTCATTTCTATCTGATCCCCGTCTGCGGAAAGAGCTGCCGTATAGAGATGGGGGAAACCGTGATCCCATGTCCACCACAGTTTGACCTGCGGTATGGTAACCGTAATCTTGTATACATTATCACCAGGCTGAAGAACTACCTCACGGCTGATATTGCTGACAGTATCATCCTCAAAGTTATAGGCGGTTACTGACAGTTTTATTTCCGTACGAATAGCTCTTCCTGTTCCGTTATTAATAAAAACATCAAAGGCTGCCAGGCCGGTTCCATCCGGTTTATCCTGCTTATCTCCGAGCCAGTCCTTTTTATAGCCTATCTTGGTAAAGCTCTTAACATATTGAATATGTACAGCCGGTCTGCCAATCAGCTTGACATCTCCCCAAATTCCTCCGGAATTTCCATCCTGTCTGAAAGAAGTCATGCTTCCGGGCCTATGCATTGCTTCAATCATGTGACCTTTAATCTGGGTAATTCCTATCGACTGGTGGAATTTATATTTTTCTGACATCGGCGTCTCATCATGATCTGCTTCCACATATTCCGTCAAATCCTTTGGAGCACTGTCACGGACAATAATGATATTTTCTTTATTTATATCCACTAAATGAGTGATTTCAAATTCAAAGGAATTGAAAATCCCTTCATTCTGTCCCAGATATTCTCCATTTACCCATACATCCGTAATATAATCCACGCCTTCAAAGTACAGAAAAAGCCTGTCGTTTTGCATATATTCAGGAACCGTAAACGTTCTTGTGTACCAGATTGTTCCGAAATAATCCCCAATCTCTTCTTCCAGATACCAGTTATGCGGTACTTTAATTTCTTTCCAGCCCGGAGCTGATGCTTCCTTCTCCAGATACCAACTCTGTCTGTATCCCATATCATTTTGATCCAGGCGATATTTCCATATACCATTCAAATCTTCAAATTTTCTGTTATATACTCCTCGAAACACCAACTTTCCCTCCGTTCGTTACTTAGGAACCGTTTCCCAAAACTTTGTCAGTTACAGATTCAGGACGGTTCCTCACTGACAGGAAACAGCTTTTTCACATTTTCAGGTGTCAATACCCTTTTCAGCGCAAAACCTTCCAATTCAATCACAACCAGTTCCATCAGATATAAAACCCTGGTTCCCTTTTCCAAATGCCCCACATGAATCCCCTGTACTCCGCCTCCGCTAAAATGCAGATGTGCTACTCCATCAATTACAGTACCGGTAACCCCTCCTGTTTCAAAAGGTCCGTCCAAAGAAAGAAATTCATCCTCTGTAGCTTCATCCATAGTCAGAGGCCTGTGATACTCCAGATGTTGGATACTTCCTACTGCGCTCGCAATATAAGCATTTTTAATTCCTTCTTTTTCCAAAGTCTTCTCTACACTTTCGACAATATCATCACCTCTGTCCAGTTCAAGTATCACCGTTCTTCCGACTCCACTGCCCATAAACGCTTTCACTCTTTCACCTCCTTGTTTATATTTTATAATTTATAAATTATAATTTATATATAACACATTAAACGTTTTGTGTAAACAAATATTTCTTTTTATTTTAATAATTCGTTATTATATCCAATATTATCATCTTTTTACAAGCATATTTTATATTTATCTACTATATTATTTGTCATCAATCACTCATTTCTTTGATCCAGCATATAATCATTCTTTATAATTATCGGTTCTCTTCTATTTTTTCATAAACAAAAAACCCTCAAGAGAACATAATTTTATGCTCCCTTGAGGGTTATTCTGAATCACACTTATTAAATAAATCCTACCGTACCTGCTTCATACACACAAAGGTAACCGGCCTCCCATACGAAACCGTCCGCCGTTCTCCATATCGTACAAATCCCGCACGTTCATAAGTCTTTATCGCTCTCCGGTTAAAATCAGCTGCCAGCAGTACCACAGTTCCTCTCTCATAATGATAAAAGCTGCGTGCATAGGATATCCCGGCATTCACAAACTTAAGTCCCATACCTTTTCCTGTCTCCTCCGGCCGCATACCCAGACCGATTTCCATCACTTTCTCTCCCTGTTCCTCGTGAAAACTGAATTCATAGAAGCCTTTCAGCATCCCGCTGTCATCGACAACCGCAAACCAGTTATCAATGGCTCCTTTGATTTCCTCCATACACTCCTGCCTGTTTTCTTCCGGTATGTTATAGAAGTCATAAGGAGAGGAATAATTCCAGCCAAGATACTCTGCAGCATACTCCTCTGTCATAGGAACAATATGCCAGCCGGAGGCAGGCGGAACAGATTTCTCTTCCTGCTTTTCTTTTTTTGCTCTCCCGTCTATCAGCTTCAGTGACCGGGCCGCCTCGGCTCCCAGCAAATCCGTTCTTCCGGCATATTCTTTCAACACCCGGATTCCTTCCGGGACAGGAAAAGCAGAAAGACAGAGCAATGCTTTCCATTGGATAATCTCATCGCTTTCCTTTTTCAGGAGACGGATAACCCTGTCAGCGTTTTTTTCAGAAACCAGGGATGGATGATAAAAGGCCATAAAACCAACCGCATCCAGAGCCTCCGAAATTTTCCATCTATCCCCGGTATCCAGGACATCAAGGAGCAGAGGGAAAACAGCAAGATCCATTCCTGCCAACGTCCGGGCTATCAGATCTCTCGGCAGAGGATAGGATTTTTTGGCGGATACCTTATCCGGCAGGCTTCTGTGCTGATTTTTCCCCACTCTGCCCAGATAGGGAATCATCTTTTCAGCCGTACCCCTGCCGCCCTTTTCCAGGCTTTCACAGACAGCGATTCTTGTATAAAGACACGTTTCCCGGCACAGCTGTTCCAGAAGCAGTTCTGCCGCGCCTTCGGTTTCCGGATGCAGACAGTATGCTGCCGCCGTTCTCCGGCAGGGATCGGGATTGTGCAGTTCCTTTGCCAGTTCTTCTGCCGACAGGCCCGCACAGGCTGCAATTTCTTCTTTGGAAGCCTTTCCCCGGCTTCTCAATTCGGTTTGTGTACTTTTCACTCCGCTCCTCCCTCTATTTCTTTTTATAGCATATTACAAATATAATCACTGAGGCCACAGCGGTCAAGGCTTCCGCCGCAGGAAATGCCGTCCAGATACCGATGACACCGGCAATCCTTATCCCCAGATATGCCGCAGGAACAATCAGCGCAAGATATCGCAGCAAAGATATAAGGAAAGAGGCAAAGCCTTTCCCCAACGCCTCCAGGGCGCCGGAACAGACCACGCTCACACCGGAGACCACAAAGCCAAAGCTTATAATGCGCAGGGCCAAAGCCCCTTCTCTGACAGTAACGGCATCCACGGTGAACATTTTCATAATGGAGCCGGAAAATACGAGGAACAGCAGCATCCCCACAGCCATAATCGCCAGTATCATCGCGCCGCATATCTGAATAATCCGTTTCATACGTTTTCTCTCATCTGCGCCGTAGTTATAGCTGAGAATCGGCCGCATTCCCTGTACGATACCATTTGCAGGAAGATAAATAAAGGACTGCAGCTTAAAATACACACCCAGAATCAGAATATAAATAGGGGAAAACGCTGCTGCAAAACCATTCAGTATGGTGATCAGCAGGGACGGAAGCCCCATGGTCATAGAACAAGGCACACCCACCATATACACCCTGCGGCAGATATCCGCAGTAGGTTTCATATAAGTCCTTTTGATTGATAATCCCATATCTTTCTTAAAATACCAAATCAGATACAGCAGAAGCGTAACCACCTGCCCGATAGCTGTTGCGATTGCGGCTCCTTTGACCTCCAGTCTGGGAACCGGTCCCAGGCCGAAAATAAACACAGGATCCAGTACAATATTGGTAATGCTTCCTGCCGCCATGCAGACCATGGGAACAAACATATTTCCGGTTGACTGATATATCTTTTCAAAAGCGATCTGCACCGTTACCACTACGGAAAAGCTCAGTACGATGACCGCATATTCCTTTCCCCACGCAAGAATCAGATTGTCTGCGGTGAACATGGGCAGAAAATACGGAATACAGATAACCGTACCCACAGAAAGAAGAATCCCATGAACCAGACTCAGAAAAAGCCCCTGGGACGCCGCCCTGTCAGCCTTTTCCTTTTCACCCGCTCCCATAAAAAAAGCGACCGCCGCGTTGATTCCCACTCCGAATCCCACCCCGATGGAAACGATGAGTGTCTGCAGCGGATAAACAAGAGAAACCGCAGTAAGCGCCTGCTCTCCCAGCCTGGCAACAAACATGCTGTCCACAATATTATAGAGGGAATTAATAAGCATGGACAGCATCATCGGCAGCGCCATAGAAAGCACAAGCGGCAAAATAGGTTTTGTTCTCATAAAATCCTGGTTCATATTCTTCTATCTCCTTTTACACAAAAAAAACTATAAATCTCACTGTTTGATTCAGAAACAGAAAAATTTATAGTCTCGTATCGGACGCTTTATTATTACAGCCAATATAGGCTATCATACCCTGTGTAAAAACGCAAGTATATTTTTCTATGCCATACCCCAATTTTTCTATGCCATACCCCAATTTTCAACCCATACTTTCAATCTCACTAAATTCCATACCTCAAAAGCTATCCCTGCACGGCGCTTCGTTACCATTCTCTCTCCAATTACCAGCTGCATCCTGCTTCACTGTTTGGCAGGCTTACCAGCTTCTGTCCTGTATTCCCTTGGCGTCACGCCGAATTCCTTACGAAACAGCTTGTTAAAGTAAGATATGTTATGGAAACCATTTTCCATAGCCGCCTCCATCACCGGCTGATCAGACTGCGCCAGGGCTGCCGCCACCCTGGAAAGACGATAATGATTAATATATTCCACACAGGTCATCCCCGCAAATTTCTTAAAAAAACTCATGAAATGAGCCTGGCTGAAATGGCAGACACCAGCCAGTTCCTCAATGGTCATAGTCTCCGTATAATGTTCCCGGATATAACTCAACACCGTTTTCAGCTTACGTTCCAACTCAGAATCCGTGGCAGATCCTTCATTCTTTACCACATAACCATATTGATACAAAAGCCGGAAAAAACGGAATAAGAGTTCCTTCATATATAACTCATTCCCCTCACGGCGCCTTACGCCCTCCGGTATTTCCCACTCCGGCCGCGGAGAATGATTCTTATCCTCCACACATGTAAGCATTTCCCTGAAACACTGCAGCAGCTCTCCATGCCCCGGACAACCGGCCCTGATTATAGGAACAAAACGGTACTTCCCTTTCAAAAGCGGACTGATATATTTGATAGTACAGGCATCCGGAGTCTGATACCCCAGCATATCAAGATGAAATACCAGACTCTCCGATATCATCTCCTCTTTCTTCAGCGCATGAGCCGAATGCAGCGTATGAGGGGATATAAGCAGGAGATCATCTTTTCTCACCCGATAGGTTTCAAAATTAATGCCATAATCAATGCTCCCCCCTTCAATCCATGTGAACTCCACCTCATCATGCCAGTGAAGTGACAAATCCTGATAAGAAAAGGGTACGATACACCGATAACGCTGTATGGGCATCAACACATCCCCATGAGATGCTTTTTCTTTATAATCAGAAATCCCCGTATCCTTCATATCCTCCCCCGCCTTTCCCTTTTTATTATAAACATATACCTGCTGCCCAGTCAATCTACTCCGTTCCTGGCGCCATTACACAACACAATACATCCCCAAAATGACTTTCCCGAAAGCTATATATCACACTACCCCAGCCGTCCGCCCATTGGTTCGTCCTGCCAAGGCCATTGCCTGCCGCCCGGCCCCATGTCCCTGCGCCTCCGGCCCCCCGTATGTGGGATCCCTGCCCTGCCGGCTCCGGTCCGCCCCGGGGCTATGATGTCCTGCAGATACTGCTATACCGGGCATTCCGATGAGCCCAAAGCATCAAAATCGGCAGATGGGCTGCCGATTTTGATTGGTCTCCTCTTCATGGTATAGAAAGTATCTGCGGGACATCATAGCCCCGGGGCGGACCGGAGCCGGC
>ERZ791934.874-NODE-874-length-35433-cov-16.393352_pt1 | contig 35433 bp, 39 predicted proteins | sample MGYA00510125_ERZ791934 | MGnify/ENA primary metagenome ERZ791934 (study PRJEB30046, sample SAMN00993240) | human gut metagenome | study: EMG produced TPA metagenomics assembly of the A metagenome-wide association study of gut microbiota in type 2...
TTCATTTACGCCGGGTTCCCCGGCCATCGGTTTTCATAAATCACTTGACACTACCCTTCACAAAAAGAATACCACCAATCAAAACATTGGTGGTATAGTGGAGGGTTTTAAAATCTCTGTTTCATGTCGGTCAGCATATTCTCTATCAAAACCGCATTCTTATGCGCCGCGTTCAGTGAAGAGATTAATTTGTCGCATACGCTGATAATCGTATCATCCCGGGAAGGCGTATCAAGTGCTTTCCGGATATCCGCCTCCGGATCCTGTGAAAGTTCTCCCAGCATTCTTAAAATTGCTTCTAACGAATAATTTGCACATCGGAGGGCACGTATGATTTTCAGGCGCTGTAAATCCTCACCCGTATAGATTCTATATCCATTTGCTTTCCGCTTAACAGAAAGCAGGCCGTTCATCTCCCAATTGCGGAGCGCGTCCATAGAAATGTCCAGGGCTTCCGATACTTCACGCCTTCTCAGATAAGGTAAAAAAGCATCGCTTTGTCCGGCGCCTGATAAAATCTGTCTCGTAATACGGATTGCCTCTTCCGCTCCATGGCGTTCCTGATCTATCTGAGCCAGATATTCCCGTATCAGCGTGATGGCGCTGTCAAAATCACGTTCCGCCGCAGTCTTGACCATCCGGAGCATTTTCATTCTCAGGCCGTTTTGCAGTACTTCGATTTCAAAAGCCAGTCTGACCAGACGAAGCTGCTGCAGATGGAAGTCCGTAAAAACACGGTATCCATTCAGCAGTCGCTCCGGTTTTGGTATCAATTCAAGTTCTTCATACAATCTCACCGTATTAGGATGTACGCCAATCAGAGCAGCAATTTCAGATGTTCTAAATGTCTCAGCCATTTATTCCTCCCGTATTTCTCCCACTAAGCTGAATTCATGGGCAGGCTTGGCATATTGACGTCCTGTAATCACACTGGCAGTTAAGTCCGTATTATTATAAATAATCGACCATTGTGTGGCGTTGAGTCGTCCCGTTGTCTCCGACACATGCCAGTCACTTGAAGCCGCCTTTAGAAGGTCCATGGCAGCCTGCTCATCCTTCAGGACACCCTTACATTCATCCAGCGTATTTTTCAGAATCTCATACCGATCCTGACCACTTCCAAAATTATATTTTTTATCAGATAATAAAAAATTAGTGACCATCTGATAATTGTTTTTGGCCGGTATCACTTCATATTCGTTGTCAACATATTCAACCACCACACTCTTTCCACGGGCATCCGATATCTGAAAATGATAACAGCTGCCCGCTGAAGAATGCATATCATACTGCTCCAGTAAAGCCAAAGCCTCCTCCACATCGGCCGCTTTATCCAGCATGAGCCTGATAGCCGTGGTGGTCGTGATATCGACTTTTCCCGTATCCTGGTTTGTCGGCTCGTCGCCAATACGCAGAACTGCCACCGTCAGCCCCTTTTCATTAATTCCGTCCAAAGGGGCATAGGGCGCTGCCAATGTGATTATCTTCTCTTTAAAGGTTTCAGGAAGTTTATCTTCTCCAAAACCCAGAAATGCCAGATTGACTGTGGACAGAGAACGGTATCCGTTTTCCGGCTCTGTCTCAACAAATAATGCAGGTGAATATGTCAAATCAAAATTCCGGCCAAAAATCTGATCTCCATCCTCTGTCTGCGCGCTGAATGTTGAACATCCTAAATCAGGGATAGAGAATTCCAGAGGTATTCCTTTTAAAAGACGCTCTGTCACAAATTTGACTAATTCACCATCTGTAGACGCCCCAACCTTTAAAAAATCGTCAAAGCCATAATCACCCTCGTATTTCATTGTATACAGGACATTGTCATCTATCTTCTTCAAAGAATCCAGTGTTTTCAACTCGTTTCTAAACAAAACCGCACCTCCTGTCACTATAATCAGTGCCAGCGCCGCCAGGCATCCCACAGCGCGCAGCAGCCATTTTTTCCACTTACTCCTCAGCATAATTCTCTTTCTCCCTTTTAATATGGTAACTTATATTCGATATATATTCATGCATATAAAAAGAACCATCACTTGATGGTTCTTAATAGAGGCGACGACCGGATTCGGACCGGTGATAAGGGTGTTGCAGACAGAACCCCTACAAGGATTTTTTCTAGTGTTTTCGGTGCTTTGACGGGCTTCTTGAAAACACTGTCCACTCTATCTCCACCTTTACCCAAAGGTAGCCCTCTATATTTGCTGTACTATGCTTCTTTAACAACTAAAACTTACGTCTTATTATAGCATATTTCCTATTAAAAGTATAGTTTGAATTAAATTCCATAATGGAGGTAAACATGGATTACCAATTAGAAATTAAACAAATAGTGGACTACCCCCGGTGCAGAATGTACCGGGAGTTTATCCGCCGTATCATGGAAGATAGAAACATTCGTACCAACGGAAGCTCCTATCTTTTTTATTTTGTTATACTATGCTCCTATGTAAACTTTAGAAGCTCATACCGCCGCCTGGACGGAATTACCTACCTTGTTGAACCAGGACAATGGATCTGCACAGCTGCAGAGCTGTCCGAGTGGTTCCGAACGCGATTCCAACATCAGGCCATTTCTATTCTGGACACGCTGAAAAAGCAGCACTACATAACCTATTCCAAACTTGGCCGGGGAAACCTTATAAAATTTTCAATTATCGGCTGGAAAACCTCAAATACCGCGTTGGAATATAATTACCCATGTCTGAAGGACGTGGGCTTTTTCTTTTTCCCGATAGCAGCCGCTCATGAACTCATCAGCTTGGGAAAAGCGTCCGAAATGGATATTGTTCTGGACTTGTGGCTCCATACCATTTATCAGGACAGCCAGGTGCAAGGCTCCGATAAAGGCCCGGTCGTATATTTCCGGAATGGAACCGGAAATCCGCTTACCAATTTTTCAGACCTGGCGCTCCGCTGGGGAGTATCAAAATCTACAGTAAGCAGAATTTTCAACAAACTGGAAAAGTTAGACTATCTCTCCCTGATCTCCTTTCCTGGCAGACACGGGAGCGTCATCTACCTAAATAACTACCTGTCAACAATGTTTCAAGTATCAGATGTCATGATTGACAAAGAGGAGGTTTCTATGGCTTTTAATATTCCATTACATATTCCGGCTGCCAGCCTGGAGGCAGACACATCGCCTATCCGGGATGAACAGATTTGCGTTCCAAACGAAGAAAATAGCGTTTCAAAACCGCACATGCGGGCGATGGTCCGAAAAGTGGCAAAAGTCCTTGCTACACAAGGGATTCCATGCTGTGAGTGTTCCAGAACTATATATAAGTTATATCCCTTATCCGACTGCATGGAAGGTAATTATAGGTATTCTCTAAGGGTCATATGTCCGGACGGCCGGGAAGGGTATCACTTTGAACTTTGCCTGTCACCGGTACGAACCGATGATGAAATGGCCGGAAGAAAATTCACTGGAGGACAGCGTGGAAAAAATCAATTCATGGGAGGACATGTCAATGCGTAAAAAATCATCTATCCAAAATGAGACACCTGTAAACAAGGACAGTGCCATATATCACGATACCAGTAAGCTACTGGAAAGTTACCGGGATGCGGTGTGGAATCTGGAATTGGCCGTTCAGCAGGTCCGCCATAGCTTTGAAATTGAGTTTGGCAGCTCGATTGAGGAGTTTCTGGACTCCATTTATCTGGCCGGGGCCGATGTGGGCGGCTCCAAACTGGAGGAATACGCTAAGAGCATTGAGAGAAGCAACAAAATGCTCAATACGCTCATGGCTGCCGTGGATCTGCTCCGGACAAAGCATAAGCACGGAGAGCAATACTACTGGATACTGTACTATTCCTATCTTTCTCCCCAGGAGCTACAGAACGTAGAGGAAATTATTGAAAAGCTCAAACCGCATATTGCCAACATATCGCAGCGGACTTACTACCGTAAACGACCGAAGGCGATTGAGGCACTGAGTACCATTCTTTGGGGATTCACCTCCAGAGATTGCATTTCCGCTCTAAACAGGTTCTGCCCCGATGAGAATAACATGGCATAGAACTGGCACTGAATTATCCTTAATTGGCACAGTATTGCGATTTACACGACATTTTACCCATGATATAATAGTCATGCTCAAAGTTCTATCAAAATTTCATACAGCACACAGATGGCACCCCTTAGATGGTGCTTTTTTTGTGCCAAAAACAGCAAAATGCTGCTGTACCTGGTATCTGGCTCCGCAGATTTCAGGTTCCCGGAAAAGCCGGCGGTCCCTTATTCAGACTGCCGGCTTTTCTGTTTCCGGAGAAAAAACACAATAATCAGGAGGTACAAAGTTGAATAGGATTAAAAAAACAGGGGAGCTTCCCCGGAGGGCGCTGCGGCGTATCCCTTTCCGTAAGATTCTTTGCACGATCAGTTTCAGCACTTATTTTCTCATGCTGAACACCCAGACGATCATGGCCGCTGATATGTGGGCAAAGGCAGAAACCATTATGAAAGATGTCTATGGGAAAATTGTCGGCATTTCCACCATTGCGGCCATCGTGACAGCTTCCGTTGCTCTGCTTCTCATGAATTTCAGCAAAAGCGGAAAAACCGTTGATGAATCGCGCGCCTGGCTGAAGCGGATTGCTATTTCCTGGGTAATCCTTAACGGCCTTGGTTTCATCATGGCCTATGTGACGCCATTCTTTAGTGATGGACGCTGGAACGGATAAGGCAGGTGCGTCATGAAAATATGGACTTTAAATAAAACGATCCCGGCCGATGTGTACGCGCTGCCTTCCGATGGGACCAGGATCTATCTGGGGACCACCAATATCCATAGAAAAAAGAACAGATTCTATACGCGGGTGCATTCTGCACTTCTGGGCGGATTCTCTTATCCGGTGCCGCAGGTGGCATTTCCGGAAGCATTCTGCCGGAAACATGGGGACCGGCCGCTTTGTATCTGTTTTAAAAACTCGGCTATTCACACAAAAGTCCAGAAACAGCTGGCCTTTTTAGCTGTGTAGCCCCGGAAAGGAGGAATTTCTATGGGCATTTTAGATGGGATTGTGGAATGGATTTCAGAGCAGGTCATGAACGGTCTGGATCTCATTACCACTTCCGTTCTGGGTGCTTTGGGATGTGACATGAGCACATTCCTTCGGTACTTCCCGGCAGCCAAAAGCATGTATAAGATTTTTGTTGCAACTGCCATTGGCCTGGTGCTCCTAAACCTGGTTTGGCAGGTCTTTAAGAATTTCGGCCTGATTGCAGGGATTGAAGCGGAAGACCCCATCAAGCTCTCAATCCGGTCAATCCTTTTTATTTTGCTGATTTATTTCTGCAATCAGATCACGGACATTATACTGAAAATTGGCGGCACCCCCTATACCTGGATTTTAAATTCAGAGATTCCGCCGATCAGCTTTTCCAATTTTAATTCCGTGCTGCTGACAATAATCGGAGTCTGTGCAAGCGGCTCCGTGGCCTTAATCGCCCTGATCCTCGTCCTGATTTTGGCCTGGAACTACATTAAACTGCTTTTTGAGGCTGCCGAACGGTACGTGCTTCTTGGTGTGCTGGTCTATACCGCGCCGATGGCATTTGCTACCGGCGCCTCTCAAAGTACCGCTAACATTTTTAAATCCTGGTGCCGTATGTTCGGAGGCCAGGTATTCCTGCTGGTGATGAATGCCTGGTGCCTTCGTCTTTTCACCAGCATGGTTGGCAATTTTATCGCCAATCCACTATCATTATAGGAGGTCACAATGAAATCATGGAAGAAAATACTGACCGTCCCCTTTCTGGCAGTCACTTTACTTTTATTACAGTCGGTACCCGCTATGGCCGCCGTTACAGAAGCCGACGTCCAGGCTGTCGGGAAAGAAACTGCAGCCGGAAATGTTCTGATCTGGTTTCTGTGTGCGATAGCCTTTTTGAAAATAAGCCAGAAGATTGACAGCTTCATGAGCAGCTTAGGAATCAATGTCGGCCATACCGGTGGCAGTATGATGGCTGAACTCATGATTGCGGCCAAGGGATTGACAACCGCAAAAAATGTAGCCGGTGGCGGCATGTTCCGTGGTGGTTCCTTTCGAGGCGGTTCCAGTTCCCAGCATATGAGCAGCGCTTCCTTTATGTCAGGTGGGCTGGCCGGTGCAGTGAGCCGTCAGTTCACAAATGGAGCCGTTCAGAGTGCCACCGGACAGGGTGGAAATCCCATCAGCCGGAAAATGTTTGAATCCTCGGTACAAAAAGGAGGCTCATTTGCTAATGATGTCACCGGGGCGGTTGCCAAAGGGAATATCAACTATACTGGCACCATGTCCGGTCCACAGGCAGCGCAGGCCCTGACTTCTTACCTCGGTCAGACTGGAGTTCCAGATGCCCCAGCCTATAAAGATGTGGAAATCGGCGGCGGACGGATCAGCGGCATAGAAACCTCCGCGGAACATCCCAACGGTACTTCATTTGGTATGTACCAGACCGATCAATACATGGCTCCGGAGGGAAACTACGATGTTGTTACGGCTGCTGATAATTCCACCTGGTACAGGCAGTATGCAAAAGATACGGTGGAGCGGACTCCTTACATGACAGAAAAGGGGCAGATTGCTTACCATGAAAAAATCGTTAAGCAGCTTCCCAACATGCCAAAAAGGAAGGACCGCGTGTAATGGAAGATGAAAGAAAAAGTTCCATAGATACCCTCTCCACGACCGCGTCTGCTGCCAATACACTCCGGGGAGCTATCAAAACAGGAAAAGCTGTTGATGGAATTGCTCAGGGATCTGCAGTTGGTGGTCCATATGGCGCAGTCGCTGCCGGATTGTGGGCGGAAAGAAAGACAGTTGTGAAAATCATTGCCATTGCCGCTTTTATCCTGATTCTTCCCATACTATATATCCTAATGCTGCCCTCTCTAATTTTTGGAGGCGGCGGCCTGGATTCTGTCCCGGATAATGTTTTAAATGATAACTCGGTCATCCTGGCAAATTTAACAGACGTGGAAACTACGATTGAGAGCATTCTATATGAAAAGCATAACCAGATCATAGCAAAAATCAAGCAGGAAGGCGATTCCCTGGGCAGCGACTGTGACTATATCATTACAGATGACTTTGCTGACAGCATTGTATATGAAAGCACGCTCATTATTTCCCAGTTCTGCGCCTCCCAAGGAGATTATCAGGAAATCAATCTTCCAAAGCTGAAGCAGATGATTGAAGCTGCAGACGGACTTTTCTCTTACAGCACCGTGGTAACCAGTGAAGAGGTAACCGATGAAGACGGAACAACAGAGACCATTTATCATTATGCTTACACCGTGGAATACGCCGGTGATGCCTATTTTGCAGACCACATTTTTCAACTCACTGATAAACAGTCTGCTCTAGCCCTGGAGTATGCAAATAACCTGAATGTGTTTCTGTATGATACTGCCTATAAAGTAGACATCAATCCGAATCTTCGCCCTGGCGAAACAGGAAATGCGGCAGTTGACTTGGCACTCACCAAACTGGGAACGCCTTACAGTCAGGGAAAACGGAACCAGCCAGGCTATTTTGACTGCAGTTCTTTTTGTTACTGGGTCTATAACCAGCTTGGAGTCCAATTAATGTATGAAGGCTCTAATACAGCCGCTGCACAGGGACGATACATTGTCGAAAATAACTTGGCGGTTTCGTATGAGAACCTGGCTCCCGGAGATCTGGTTTTTTACTCATTTGAAACTAACAACCGGTTTATGAATATCAGCCACATGGGAATCTATTGTGGAGACGGCTACATCGTGGATGCTTCCTCTGGACGGGGAAAAGTTGTCTACCGGCCAATCTACAGCATTAACCGCATTGTTTTATGCGGAAGGCCTTATGTCGTTGAAGATGAAGCAAGCCCAACAGGACAGTAATCCGACTGCTCCTGTTTTTTTATTGCACTAGGAGGTGAAAGCAATCCATGTCCATGAAACAGGAAGAAAATGACCTGTATATTATACCGCCCAACTTTATAGAAAGCGGAACACTGTTTGGCGGTACTGTGAAAATAAGAAATGCTATCGAAGCTGCCATAATTACTCTGGGTGTTGGACTTCCCATTTTTAAACTTCCCTTTACCCTGACAACAAAAATTATGGTTGCCTGTGTAACCGTCCTTCCTCTGGCTCTTTTTGCAGTTATAGGGATTGACGGAGAAAGCCTTTCCTCTTTTGTTATCAATTTTTTTGTATATCTGAAAAAGAGGCGGATTGTCGGGATTTCTGAAACGAAGGAACCAGATAACGCTGATAAACAGCCGCAAAAGAAAAAGAGCCGGCCCAGGAAGGAAAAGGCGCCTAAAATTAAAAAGGAAAAATTTGCGGAGGAATTCGGCCAGGTACGGGAAAAGAAGGAGAAACCGGCAAGAGCAAAATCACAAAAGCGCAGGTCTTCCGGCAAAAGCAAATCCTCAAAAAAGCCGGAGACCAAAACTCCCGAATACAGTTATCTGAATCCAGCCGCAGCCTATCTTCCGATTGAGAAGATTGCAAACGGCATTATCTATACAAAGGATTACCGCTATGTAAAGATCATCGAGGTGGTACCCATCAACTTCCTTTTAAGAAGTGCCCGGGAGCAGCGCAATATCATTTACTCTTTTGTCAGCTATCTAAAAATCAGTCCGGTCAAGCTGCAGTTCAAAGTTTTGACGCGCCGGGCCGATATTAACCGGCACCTGGAAACCATCCAAACGGAGATGCAGTCAGAAACAGATGAACGCTGCATTGCCCTCCAGAAAGACTACGAAAAGCTAATCCGGCAGATTGGCTCCAAAGAGGCCATAACCAGGCGCTTCTTTATCATATTTCAGTATGAGCCGTTTACAGGCAGCAACCGCCATAATGAAGAGGTGGATGCCATTAATGCCCTCACAACGGCGGTCCAGACGGCCCGGACGTATCTTCAACAGTGCGGAAATGAGGTTGTCCAGCCGGATAATGCGGATGAGGCGGCAACCGATATTTTATACAGCCTTTTAAACCGGAAATACAGCGTGGAAAAGCCGCTTCCTGTCCGGGTGAATGAAGTAATCGGCCAGTACATCAATGCAGGCAGGCGGAATGATTTAGACAGGATACCCGCACAGGAGTTTATTGCTCCGGAGCAAATTGATTACACACACAGTAATTATGTGGTGATGGACGGGGTATACCATACCTATCTCTTAATTCCATCCCGGGGCTACCGCTCACAGGTCTGTGCAGGCTGGATCTCGCTCCTTGTAAACGCCGGGGACGGAATCGACGTTGACCTTTTCTTTGACCGCCAGCCAAAGGACCGGATTCAGCAAAAGCTAGGCCAGCAGCTCCGGATTAACCGTTCAAAAATCAAGGAAACTTCAGACACGAATTCTGATTATGATGACCTGGACAGTGCAATCCGTTCCGGATATTTTCTGAAGGAAGGGCTGTCAAACAACGAGGATTTTTACTACCTCAATACCCTTATCACGATTACGGCGGAATCGCTGGAAGAATTGGAGTGGCGGAGTAATGAAATGAAAAAGCTTCTGCTGTCACAGGATATGGAAGCCGTCTCCTGCCATTTCCGGGAAGAGCAGGCGCTTTTGTCAGCTCTGCCTCTGGTATCGCTGGAGAAAAAGCTGTTTGAGCGCTCTAAGCGCAATCTGCTCACAACCAGCGCTGCGAGCTGTTATCCCTTTACGTCCTTCGAGATGTGCGACGATAACGGCATTTTATTAGGAGTCAATAAGCACAACAATTCCCTGATTATCGTGGACATCTTCAACAGCCGCGTCTATAAAAATGCCAACATTGCGCTGCTAGGAACTTCCGGAGCCGGAAAAACCTTCTCTATGCAGCTTATGGCGTTGAGGATGAGACGGAAAAATATCCAGGTATTTATCATCGCTCCACTGAAAGGCCATGAATTCCACCGGGCCTGCACCAATATCGGGGGAGAATTTATCCAGATTTCACCGGCCTCCCGGAATTGTATCAACATTATGGAAATCCGGAAAACGGACAAAGCGACGAATGAGCTGCTTGACGGCCCAATCGTAGATAAATCGGAGCTGGCCGCTAAAATCCAACGGCTTCATATTTTCTTTTCACTTCTGATTCCGGACATGAACCATGAGGAGAAACAGCTGTTAGATGAGGTGTTGATTCAGACTTACAACGGGAAAGGAATCACACATAATAATGAAAGCTTGGTCGATCCGGAGCACCCGAACCAATACAAAGAAATGCCGGTTCTGGAGGATGTTTATAACATTCTGAAAAAGAATCCGGATACCAGACGCATAGCAAATATCTTAAATCGCCTGGTGCATGGTTCTGCTTCTACCTTTAATCAGAGAACCAATGTAAATCTGGGCAATAAGTATACCGTTCTGGATATTTCCGAGCTGACAGGCGATCTGCTGACTGTCGGCATGTTTGTAGCCCTGGATTACGTCTGGGATAAGACCAAGGAGGACCGTACCGTTGAAAAAGCAATCTTTATTGATGAGACATGGCAATTAATAGGCGCTTCTTCCAACCGTCTTGCCGCGGAATTTGTTCTTGAGATTTTTAAAATTATAAGAGGGTACGCCGGGGCGGCAATCTGTGCGACCCAGGATTTAAACGATTTCTTCGCACTGGATGACGGCAAGTACGGGAAAGGCATTATCAATAACTCTAAAACAAAAATTGTTCTCAACCTGGAGGATGAGGAGGCCCAAAGAGTACAGGATATTCTGCATTTATCAGAGGCCGAGACCATGGCTATCACTCATTTTGAGCGTGGTAACGCCCTGATATCCACAAACAACAATAACGTCACGGTAGAGTTTAAAGCGTCACAGTTGGAAAAAGAGCTTATCACAACAGACCGTGAAGAACTGAAAAAGCTGATTGCAAGGCAAAGGCAGCAAAGCCAGGAGCCGGAACCGGTTACTGCGTAACATATAAGTAGAGTGTGCGTACATATTTGACCTGCTGATTTTCATACGCAGAGTGTACTTATACAATACTTACAACTGAAGGAGGGAATCCAATGTATCATAAACGGCATGAACAGGAGACGGCCGAACTGCTGCGCTGCCTGTCCTTATACCAGTGCCTGACTTACGGCCAGATTATGCGGCTGTTACCGGAACTGAAGGAGGATATCCTTTCCGGCCTCCTGACACGGCTGGAGCACCAGGGGCGGATCTGTTACAACCGTCTGACAGATACGGTTACGTTGTATCAGGATACGGTAATAAACCCGGACACGCTGGCTGGAATATGGGTGCTTTTGGATTTTCTCCCGCAGGTTTCTTACCATACTGCTAGCAGCTATCCGGTCATACTCACCTTTTTCGCAAAAGATGAAATATATGAAGTAATTAGTGTTCCATCGGAAAAAGAACTGCTGATAAACCATGCGGTATCCACACTTCCAACTGCTGAGCACCCGCACCGGCTTGTGATTGTGGAAACAGAGTCCCAGATAAGCAAACTGGACTTTCCATGTATCACGGCTTTCTGCCGGGTATTTCCTGATGGAACCATACAATATTATAAAAAGCAAGGAGTAACCACCCCCCCATGGATAGAAGAATTTTGAATTTACGCCTGCAGAGAATTGAAGATGAACTGCCCAAAATCACTAATGCAATTCTCGCCATGCGTATTACCGATACAGAAAAATACCCACTGAACTATGAAGAGGTCAGCACAGACGCCGCGATACGGGCGGAAAAGATTGCCTGTTCACTAAGGGGACTGATCTATGCCGCCAACATTGTACCAAAGGCCACCTTGATGGAAAAAACAGTCCAGTCCCACGGCATTTCAATCTCACAGGAGGACGGCATGACATCTATCACCCTGCCGGGACTTCTTCCTAAGAAAAGGAAGCAGGAACGCACCACGTTTTTGACCGATCCGCTCTACTATGCCCTTGAATGCTATGTCAATGAAAACGCCGTTACGAAATACGGGGAATGCGTGGTCTGCTTCTCCCATGTATTTAATGAGGAACTTTCCATCGGCCGAATCCGGGATTACGACAATATGGAATGCAAAATGATTCTGGATACCATCGCCGCCTTCTTGATGGTGGACGACACGGGGCTTTTATGTAACACCTATCATACAACCGAGTTCGGGCCGCAGGACTGCACGGTTGTTACTTTAATGGCCTGTGGGCAGTTTCCGGACTGGCTGAAAAGCCATGAAGGCCGCCTGAAATCCATGTCGGATTTTTGAGTTTTTCAATCACATTTTATCCGACTACGGTAAAAAGCGCTGAAACTCCCCCGGAAACTCACGATTCCGGCATTTCCAGAAGGCATAGTTTTACCGGAGTTTCAGACGGATACGGTTAAGTAAGGGAGGATTAAACTTTGAATACAGATACATTCCAGTACAGGCTCATGGAGCTAACCGCCCTGTCAGGCGAGTTCCCAGCCGACCTGCTTTGGCGCCTTGGCATGGGTGGCAGTTATGGTGAAAAGATGATTACCCGCTTAAAGGATGAGCGCCTACTAAAAACACATTACCGGGACAAGCTCCGTGGCTACCGCCTCTCATCAGTCGGCAAGAAGGCGCTCCTGGCCGAGAATCCGGAACGGTTTTCCTTCTATCTGACGGGCAGTTCCGATACCAACCAGCCCCGCAGCGAACCGCCCCGCAGGCTCCGGCTCCATCAGACCGCCCGTACATACCAGCTTTTAACAGCAGCCGGCATTGAAATATTCCGGGACCGAAAGCCAAATTTATTCCAGGCCGGGGAACCGGCTTCCATGCAGGTGCTGCCCTGTCCTGTATACTATCATTCCCGTGAGATTAAAGAGCTGGGAATGGAAACCGTAAAGGTCAACAATTCCCGGACCATGGGCATTCTGTTGTCGAATTCCACGGTATACGTGATTTACTATACCGGGGACTGTGCTATGAAATGGTCCTATAATACTGAGATTAAGCTGAAGGCCATATTACAGCACCACTTGAACCAGGGTGTCCTTTCCCGGCATTATCGGACAGATACTCAAATCCATGCCATTATGGTTGGTACGGATATGTATACGGCGACTGTCTTGATGAGAAGCACCGGAGGCTACCATAAATGCTGCTTTGCGCTGGATACCAGCTATGACTATTTTCATTTTGTTCCGGACACCCCAGCCGGGGAAGCTCTATTAAAACTCCTGGCCGCTCCACAGCTACTTGCAAAGCTGGATGGCCTGCTGGGGTCCGACTTACAGCCGCCAGATCGCGAAGCCTTTCCATTTGAACACGATGCGGTCCAGGAACAGGGAATCCCTGTGCTTTTTGCCTATGACTTCGACATGCTGGAAATCTGCCGCTTTATTACCGCGCTCCGGATGCACCAGCTTACCGGCCAGATTCTATGCTTTGACTTCCAGAAGGCAGCTATCCTGGAATACGCAGGCGACGCCGTATCCGTCAGCACAATCGACCTTGAAAAATTTAAAAGGAGGTTTTTCAACTGAAACAGAAATTATGGAAGCTGGTATTCCTGCTTCCGCCCATAATCCTGCCGATACTCTATGCAGCCGGTTATCTCTCACAGTTTTTTATAAACTACAATGCCTGGTTGGATAACGGATACAGCCTGGGAAGCTCTGTTTCCCCCGGATTTCCTTCCGGCAGTCCTTCCGCCTGTTTTCATGCCATGACGATTTTCCCGTACAATCTGTATGGGATTTTTATTTGCCTGTCCCTGCTTGGACTTCTGATCTTCATGGTGATGCGGATGGGCTTTGGGGATAAGCTGGTCTATGACGAGGAACGGAACTTAAAATATTCCGACCAGGGTGCTTATGGAACCTCCGGCTTTATGACGGAAGAGGAAATGCATAAGGTGCTGGAGCTTGTCAAAGATCCCAGCCACACACGCGGGATTATCCTTGGGAAGCTGGGGAATCAGGCCATCTGCCTGCCGGAGAATACAAGAATGAACCGGAATATTGCCGTTTACGGTGCCTCCGGCTCCATGAAATCCAGAGCCTTTGCCCGCAATCTGATATTTGGCTGCGTTGCCAGAGGGGAATCGCTGATTATAACCGATCCCAAAAGCGAACTCTATGAAGATATGGCCGCATATTTGGAGTCCAATGGCTATACCGTCAGGGCATTTAACCTGGTTAATCCGGAAAATTCTGATTCATGGAATTGTCTGATGGAGATTGAGGGGCAGGAAACCATGGCCCAGCTCTTTGCAGACGTCATCATAAAAAATACCGGTTCGGGCAAACCGGACCATTTCTGGGATAACGCGGAGCTGAACCTGCTGAAAGCACTGGTGCTGTATGTAGAGCAAGGATTTCCACCTGAAGGAAAGAATATCGGCCAGGTATACAAGCTCCTCACGAATACCTCGGAGCAGGAATTGAACAGCCTATTTGATTTGCTGCCGGTCTCTCATCCGGCTAAGGCGCCTTATTCCATTTTCCGGCAGGCGTCTGATACGGTAAGGAGCGGCGTGATTGTTGGACTCGGTTCCCGGCTACAGGTATTTCAGAATAAACTGATCCGCCAGATCACCAGCTACAACGAAATCAATCTGACGCGGCCAGGCTATGAAAAATGTGCCTATTTCTGTATCACCAGCGATCAGGACAGTACCTTTGATTTCCTCTCTTCCATGTTCATGAGTTTTGTTTTTATCAAGCTCGTCCGGTATGCGGATAAACATGGGGTAGGTGGCAAGCTCCCTGTCCCAGTGCAGATTCTGGCCGATGAGCTGGCGAATATTGGAGTCATACCGGACCTTACCAAAAAAATCAGTACCATCCGAAGCAGGTCGCTGTTTCTGGCATGTATCTTCCAGAATCTTCCGCAAATGCAAAACCGGTATCCATTAAATCAGTGGCAGGAAATTATCGGAAACTGCGATACACAGCTATTTTTAGGCTGTACGGATGAGCTTACGGCCACATTTATTTCAGACCGGACCGGAGAAATTACTATCGGAGTATCCAGTCAGGCTAAACAGCTGGGAACCTGGCGCATTTCAGACTATACACCGGAATACCGGGAGACAAGCTCCATTGGGAAGCGGAAACTGCTCACCATGGACGAGGTATTACGGTTTCCTTTGGACCAGGAGCTTATCATTCTGCGGAGTCAGAAGGTTTTAAAGGCAGAAAAGTTCGATTATTCCCTTCACGCGGAAAGTAAAAAGCTGATTCCCAGAAAGGCGATAGAGCATATTCCGGATTGGAGACAGCTGCCGGAGGCTCCAGAACCGGACTTTGCGAATATGGTAAAGCCTCATCCGGCACCCAAACGAAAACGGGATTCAAAGCCAAAGGTTCCCGCTCCGGAACCTGCAGCTCCAGTATTTCAAGCCAGGCAGTTACCGGAAGATTGGCCGGACAATCAGCTTCAGATCGTACCTACTGATAAAGAATCTATCATGTCCGGTTAATTGCCGCAAATCTTTTGATTGCGGTTTTTATATACCATTTTGAAAGGAGATTTATTATGGCAACTCAAAAAACAGCAGCAAGCACCAAAGAAACCGCTCCGGATATGGCTCCAGTCAAGAAAATAGTCCCATCATCCATCCTCACGATTGATGCGGACAGTGAAATTGAGACACCGGAAAGCCGGGAGGATATTGTCTGGCATGAATTTCAGAATGCATACCGCACCAAAAAGGTTCTGACCGGAACTCTGGGCGGTATCGAAAAAATGGATCAGGGTGGTATGATCGCGGTGATCTACTACAAGGAGATGAGGGTGGTGATCCCCATGGCCGAGATGATGATAAACCTGATTGAGGACGAAAAGCATAATTATGGGGAGCTGGTACAACGCCAGAGCAAAGTCCTTGGTAATATGCTTGGATGTGAAATTGACTTTCTGGTGAAGGGACTTGACACGGCCAGCCGGAGTGTTGTCGCCAGCCGAAAAGAAGCGATGTATAAGAAGCGGCAGATCTTTTATATGTCGGACAGCTCCGGAAATTCCCGCGTGTGCGAGGATCGCATCGTCCAGGCCAGGGTGATTGCCGTGGCCGAAAAGGTGGTCCGCGTGGAGATCTTCGGTGTAGAATGCTCCATCCTTGCCAGGGATCTTTCCTGGGACTGGCTGGGTGACGCCAATGAGCGGTTCCATGTCGGGGATCAGATCCTGGTCCGTATCCTGTCGGTAGATGCTCCAGATATCCAGAATATCTCGGTGAAAGCCGATGTGAAGAGTGTCAACGGCAATACCAGCAAAGCCAATCTGGCCCGGTGCAAAATCCAGGGCAAGTATGCCGGGACAGTAACCGATATTCATAAGGGGACAGTATTCGTGCGGCTTAGTATCGGGGTGAATGCGATTGCCCACTCCTGCTATGACAACCGGCTCCCTGGGAAAAAGGATGACGTGAGCTTCGTTGTTACCAGGATTGATGAGGAGCGAAATGTGGCGGTTGGGCTAATTTCAAGAATTATAAAGCAGAATATATAGTAATGAAAATTAGTGTGGGCTTCTATTGTAATATACATTGTCATAGAAGCCTACACCTAAACACAATCTTATATTTAAAAATCCCTTTTCCCGTAGGCTAATATTTGACACATTATTTAAACAATGGTATTCTGATGTGAGGGGTGAATTGACAATGACTTTAGAATTACCTAACATGATATATATGAATACCAATTTAGATAAATTATTAAAAAAAATATCGCAATTGGAATCAGGGGAGCAAGTTTCCCTATCGTTTAAGAATATAGAATTTATTTTGCCAGAATCCACTATTTTGCTTTTATCAATATCAAAACAGATTTATGACCGGACACATACAGTAGTAACTTGGTTAGATGTAAAGAACGATATGCGAATGTATTTAGAACGTATACAAATCAATAAATTAGCCTGCAAATGAAAAGTCAATAGAGAATTGAGGAAGTTTGCAAAAAAGTTTTATGCAGCGTTTAGGAACTACAAAAAGACCACCGTAAAACGCTGGCCTATTGGATGTTAAGTCAAGGTTATTCTGGTTTGGGTAAGGCAGCTAAATACTCCTTCACACGGCCATAGTAGATTCGCAGGAACTTATTGGCACCGGCAGTCATGTAGACATAGTACGGCTTCCCTTCTGAACGTTTCTTGTCCAGAAAGCGATAAACAGCGTCATCGGAAGGAGCGGACTTAATTAGGACGTCCATGATCTGAAACAACGTTTTGCGCAGCTGCGGTGATCCTCGCTTGGATGTACGGACACTACGTGCCTCATAGGTGCCGGATTGATTGACCCCAGGGTCCACACCGGCAAATGCAGTTAATGCTTCACGATGGGAAAAGCGAGAGAGATCGCCTATTTCGGCCATAAGTTGAGGGCCGAGTGAGGGGCCTACCCCCTTCATGGCCATGACTACCTGATACTCTGGCAGTTGGGCGGCGAGACGGTTCATTTCCAGGCGGAGCTGTTCCACTGTGAAAGATACCGTATTGAGCTGCTCCACAGCCTGCTTAACCAAAAACTTAGTCACAGAGTCTTTCGTGAACACGGAAATCAGTTCTTTGGAAAACGAATAAATCTGTGCTGGTTTCTCTGGTTGGAAGTTATAGCCGTGCCGTTTGCACCATTTTTGATAGCGCTCAGTAAACGTAGCAAGCCCAAGAGAACGCACACAGTCCACGTGCCAGAATGAGGAAACAAAGTCTACCCATTTCTGGCTGCCATCGCTGCGGGCAGGACTGTCAAAGAAGTCATTAATGCCAGGGTAAGTCTGATCCAGCAGGGAGATGAGGTTGTTCTTGTAAGAGGTTTTCTGTTTCATGTAGAAGCTGAACTGGTGATTCATGGTTTTTAATTGATTGCGAATGATATCCATACTGGTATACTGGCGCAAATCCTGCCAGTTGTCAAGAGCATAGCGTGCAATCTTAACGGAATCAGCTTTATCTGTTTTAACTTTACGGAGAGTGTTATTGCCGTAATCCTTAATCAGCTTTGGATTAACCGTACTGACAAAGAAACCAGAGTCAGAGAGCCATCGGGCCATAGGTTCGTAATACCGTCCTGTATGCTCCATGATAATCCGAGTACTACCGTCCAGAGAATTGAGCTGATCAACTAGCTGATGGAAACCACTGGAAGTATGCGGAATTTTAAGGCTTAGTGCTGGAAACCGCTTGTTTCAAGGCTTCCAGCAGGTTCTAAGTCCTTTACTACACCACTTTTACACCATTTCGGCAATCGCTGACATTTCCTCTTTCAGTGTTTCATCGAGTACATGACAGTATAAGTCCATAGTCATTTGCAAGGAATTGTGTCCCAGCAATTTCTGTAATGTTTTAGGACGCATACCTTTTGCGATACAATTCGTTGCAAAAGTGTGCCTAAGACAATGTGGTGTAAAATGTTCAAATCTTTCTTTTGGACGTTCAGCGTTAATTCTTGCAACTAAATAATTGATAGAATCTTTTATGTTGGTAGCGTTTAACGGACGGTTTGTTTTACTGGTAAATACCAAGTCCTCAAAGCCTTTTTGGGGAGCAAACCGGGTGTTTACATCATCGTGCCATGATTTCTGTTCCTGTAGTGTTTCTTTTACCAGCTTAGACATGGGAATGTTTCTCTTTCCTGCTTTACTCTTTGGTGGGTGGAACTCGTAAAGTGCATTCCCGTTATTAGGCATATAACATAATGTTTTTTCTACCCGAATAATGCCATTTTCAAAATCAATGCAATCCCATGTTAGACCAATGATTTCTCCCATTCTAATACCCGTATTTAGCGCCACGACAAAGAACGGATATAACCGACCATCTCTTGAAGCGTGATATAGGACTTGAATCTCTTTTTCTGTTAATACCCTTTTTTCAACCTTTTCTTTGTTTTCAATTTTGGTATTCACAGTCAATGCAATATTTTTGTTTATTAAATCAGATTCCATAGCACGATTAAGAATATCAACTAAAAGTGCTTTGCTGTCTCTCCTAGTGGAATCGCTTTTCATATCATTAAATGCGTTCTGTACGATAACCAAGTTAAGATTTGTCAGCTTTCGCCAACCTAAATCTTTGCGGAGCCGGTTATATTGGATTGAGTAAGTTCTCTTAGTTGTATTTCTGCAATTTTTCTTGCAGGTTTCAAGCCACACCTCATACCATTCGTCCAGCGTCATGTTGCTATCAACAACATTTAGTTGCTTTTCGTCCTCATATTGCTCGTCTCTTAATTTCTTTGTGATTTCATTATATGTTTTAGCGTAAATGGTCTGTCTTTTGCCAAATCTATTGATAAATCTTGCCTGATACAGTCCGTCTTTACGCTGGGTGATTCCGCGCCCTAATTCTTTCCCATTTAATGATTTACCCATTATTTTCTTCTTCCTTTCTTCGGTAAATCACAGGGAATTTGTGTAGTAGATATATTTTTTGATAGTATACCATTAAAACCCCATTATTTCAATTTATAGTGCCATCGTATCAATCCACCTGTCTAATTTGCTTTTATCTGCATACCATCGGTTTCCAATCTGCACTCCGAATCCATTATGTCCTCTGACCAGTTCTCTTGCTTTTGTCTGCCCTATTCCCAGATAATCGCATACCTCTTTGAGTGTCAGAAGTTTTTTATTTGCATTGGATTCCCTCATTGTCAGATTATTCCCCCTTAATGCTGGAATCTCTTTCTTCATGCCATCTCTCCTTAATATATTTGTGGACTTCCCAGTACCTTGATTTCAAAAATTGCACGATTGTAACAGTTCCATTGTCACATAGTACCTTGAACCAGTCAAAGCGATTGTTTTTTGAGTACATGAGAAGCTCTGCATAGCTGTCTATACCGTTTTGAATACAGAACTCTATCATTTCCCCTATTGCGCTGTATTTATCGCTTGCAAGGCTTATTATGGTGCTGTAATCCGCTCCTGAATAGGAGAGTACATCTTTAATATCATATTGCGCCTTTTCAGGGTTATCGAGGTGGCATAGATAGCGTGCATAGGCTCTTACACAATTTACAGGTTCTATGCCTACACCGCCAATAAGGGTGAATATTTCCTGTACCTGCTCTTGTGTCTTTACGCCATCAAATAATAACATAACATGGAAATGCCCTTTTTTAAGTTCTCCATTTGTGTTTAGGTCGTTATCATGAAGCGGAGAAATAAAAGCAGGTATGCACTGTTCTTGCAAAGCTGATTTCCAATTTTCGGGTGCTGACTCTGGATATACTACGGTAGCCCAATTACGAGTCCTTTTCTTATCCATTTATCTCCTTTTGAACATTGAACAATTAACACTAGGGTGTGTCGTAGTGGCACCCTAGTGGATTTAGCAGGTGGCAACGCTCCGCTCCATTTCTCCGAAATGCCGCCACCTGCACAAACCATTAAGCCGTATTCAATGCGCCTTTACAAATAAAGGGTGCAATAAATTCCCGTGGTTTGGTGTCAATCCCCTGTCTGTAAATCAATCCGGAACCAATCTCATGCCTGTAATTTTTGATGTTAGCAAAATCGGAGCCAAATGACATTTTATATGCGGCTTCACTCATTTGTCCCATACATATTTTACATGAAAGGTTGTCTCTTATGGCTCCCTCTACAAAGGTTGTATCAGGTCGTTGCAGAATCAAGCCAGCATACACACGTTTACTTCTTCCGGTGACAATCAGCGCTCCTAATCGTTGGGCGGTTTCAGTAAACGTCTTTTTTTCTGCAATTTTTGAAAATGCTATCAATTCATCAAATAGAAGAAAGATAGGGTTGAAATCAAGTTCGTCAAAACCAATACTCTGCAAGTCTTTTTCACGTAAACGTACCTGTTCTTCGGTTTCACGGATAACTTTGGCGATATCATTTTCTTTAGTAGCATATACTACAGATTTGTTCTGCAAAAACATTCTCATATCATCGTCATTTTTTGGGTCACAGTAAATCACCCGTACACCCTGTTCAAGCAGACAAGAGATAATATATTGTGCTAGTTGGGATTTTCCACTCCCTGTATTTCCGGTGAGAAGTAAATGGGGAGTTTTTTTCCAATTCCACACGATATCATGAGAAAAAGCAATTTCATTTTCTCCAACAGGTAAAATATCCTTTGGGGATTCTACTTTTGTTTGTTTCTGCTCATTCAGTTCAAAGCAGTATGTAATATATCCTCTTTCCTCTTTGATGTCAGTACATATGGTGAAGAATTTGTCTGCAAGTGGCTGCTCTAAATTTCTGAATTTTTGAGCAATAGCACTGCCGTCTAAGCGAAAGCGAATGCAAAATACGTTATCACTAGAATTTTCCGCATAATCTATTTGCGGATAATAGTCTATTATTTCCACCTCTTTTTCTCCCAGAAATCCATATTTGAGAACAGAATGAGATTGAAATAAATTGTTCTTTCTGATAAAATCTTCTATGAGGCCAGATTTATGCTTTGCCTTCCATGTTAGCAGGGTGGTTGCAATCGCTGCGAGTACGCCAATACTGGTGATTGTAACCCCCATAACAAGAAATCTGTTATCAAATCTAAATTTTCTAAGTATTATGCAAATAAATACAAGGCAAAGATTCGCGATGTACAGCCATTTTTGCCAAGCATATTGGTTCGTTTTCATTCGTTTCCACTTCACCTAGTTTTCACTTCCTTTCAATTTCAATTTTTGCTGATGTTCAACCAAAGAAATGCTATCCGCAGTAACAGAGAGTTTGATGGCTCCGCCGTGGTTGAAATCCTGATATGCTTTTCCTGATAAACCTTTAAAGGAAACATTTACAGGTGTTCCATTGTATTCCACAGTGGGGACGGTTTCGCTCGGGACTTTAACAGTTTGTTTTTCGTAATTCAGGCATGGCGAAAGAACCGTATAAACGGTTCCGGCAACAGAACCCTTGACCCCTTCGATATAGTTAAAATAGGGGCGTGGTTCTTCTACTAGTAAAACTGTCTCTCCGATTGTTTCGGGAATGTTAATGCTAAGGTCTGACAATTTAATACTCATGAGGTTTCTCCTTTTCTTTTTTCATCGTCAATGGTTTTTAGAATATACCTTGTACAATCGGCGGTCGTATTGGTGGAATTTTCAACAAGAATTTTTTTGTACTTTGTATAGGTTTCATCATCAACCCGAAAGCCTAACTTGGTATATTCTTTAGACGTTGTTTTCATTGGCTCATAATCGTCAATGATATGGTAATGTTGAGATTGTCTTTCAATATGGGCGGTCAAATCTTCAGTTACGGACTTGTGTTTTTCAATTAGATATTGCTTATAAGCAATTGCCACCTCCTTTTTTAGTCTAAGTGTAATCATTATGATTTTTTTCTGTTCCATATTAGCCTCCATATTCTCTTGAATCATGCACAACATACCAACAACACAAATATACAACAATGTTGGCATGTTGTCAATTGCTTTTTTAATTTACTTGCCCTTGCAATTTTCTATTAGCCTATCCATTCACACTTTAGAAAAATCAAAATGCCTAAGATATCACTTCCATAGTGTATCTTAGGCATCGTTTTTGTCTGTATTTTCTGTTTGGTCTGGCAAGACTTCCATAATATCTTCTAACCTACATTTGAATATCTGGCATAAAGCGTCAATGGTATTAGTCGAAACGGATTCATCACGCATTAAACGCTCAATTGTCTTATTATCAAGGTTATATGGTTCACATTTATTTCGTAAAAAATAGGTGCTGACTTGTTTTGATTTCATTAACTCTCTAAATGGCTGAAAGGATATCATATTGAAAAGCCTCTCTTGACTTTTTTTTGATTATCTCATACAATTATGGCATATCGGTATGAGGAATATTCCTCATATAAGCGAATAGTTTTCAGAGAGGACGTAAGATGAAAAAATCAAAGTATGAAAGGTACGATTTAGACAAAGTGTATTTTATGAATGAATACAATAAAACCGTTACATATGGGAATACAAATGCTGGCGTTAGTGGAGTAAAAGAACAATTACAAGGTTTGGAATTAGAGAAAAGCCGCTATTTTGAAAATGTAGCTAGTATAGTAAATCCAGAGCGAGAAAACGAAGAATTAAAATACCGTCAGTATGAAAAATGGGCAAAGATAGAGAAAAAATATAAATATACCGAGATATTTCTTATAGCTGTTTGTGTAGCCGAGATGTTGACTTTTAAATATCTTCCGATAGGGTTGCGTACTTCATTATTTTTCGATTTGTTTGAGGTGCTGTTAGTATTTCTAACTGTTTTTGTTGTACCAATAATTTTTATCATTACTAAAATTATTAAACATGGTTTCGGCATACGTTACAAACGCTATATAGAATTAGTTTCAAACAAGCTGAATAACTTAGGAAATGGTTTTATTAGAACTTCTATTGATTATTATGACGCAATTGATAATTTGTATTTGCTATCCCTTGATACAACTCATAGAGAGCTGGTACTTCTCCGCAGACAACAAGAAGCACACAATCAGGATATGTTGCGATTGGAAAAAGAACGGCAGAAAGCCGAAAAAGAGCGTCTTGAAGAACAGCGCAGAGCCAGAGAAGCCACGGAGAAACTGCTTTCAATTGAAATAGAACGTGAAAAAAGAATGGGAAGATGGTAACGCCATATTCTTTAACAATCACAAGAAAATCCAGCCAAATAAAAGGAGTTATGAAAACATGAAAAATAGTTCTTTCCTTATTCTTGTACTTTTAACCGTATTATTAGCCGGTTGTGGTGGTAAAAATACACATGAAAAACAAGAGCAAGAAATATCCGGTGAAACCAATCAAACGATTGAAACTACAGAAACTATAAACGCCACTGATGATATTGAAAATGCTGCGTATGCACCGGATATAATCACGCCTAAAGAATCGGGTGTAGAACTCAAGCATATATATATTACTCGTTTTGGGGAAGTGAACCTTGTGACATATCCCGCGTTTTCTTTTGGCTATCCTGATGGCTGGACAGTCGCAAGTGAGGAGGTTTCAACATCTTCAGAAAAGGTGGTATTAACGAACAGCACAGGTATTAATGTTACTTATTGGAATTTTGGTGAAACACGTGATTTGACTGGCGCGACACGTGATATCAGAGGTGTCGATGTTACACGAGTGGCAGACGCAAGTTTTATTCCTGATTATGTACAGGCAACAGACTATTCTGATTTAGGCAAGTTTATGGTTGCCAGGTTAAAAACCACAAGTGAATGCGATATGCTTAGTGACGGTGAATCTGTTGACATCGAAAACGGACCTGTGCGGTATGCTCTTTTACCGGAAAGTGAGGTGGGCGAACAATACGAATCTATAATTGTTGGATTGCCTACGTTTTCCTTTTGGTATGCTGGTCATATCTCTTTTATTGCGGATTCTCCAAACGGAGAATTTACAGAACAGGAGGAGAAAGAGGTAATAGCTATCATAGCCAGTTTTAGGGAAGGGTATGGGGGAGAGGAAGATACAAGTGTGGCTCCTGAATCCTCTAAATCCTCTGACCTCACTGGCTTACATACCGCGGCATCGATTGATGAACTTTGGTCAATGTTGAAAGGCGAATGGAAGTTTGAAGAATATATATATAGGGGAGAAAAAACAAAATATGTTAGCGATACGATAAAGTTTGAATATGTCGATAATAAGCCATATATAAGCCGTGACGCTCATAAAAATGGTATCACTTTGAGAGGTGACTATTTTTACGAATTAGATTCAATTGATGAATTTCACTATGATGTATATACATATAAAAGGGGCAGTTATGGAGGAGAGGGTGCTAACTGGAGTGATGATGTGCGGCTTGTCTGGTATAACTTCGATTTAAGTAACATTTCAAATGGAGAACTTATATTAACTTACCATATAGCACTAGACAATGGCTTTGTCGATAAACACAGATTTACATACAGTAAAGCAGATTAGAAGTAATCAAGGGATATTCCAAAAGAGTGAATTGGAATATCCCTTGTTCAATTATGGGGGTATGGGTAATTCTGCTTTCGCCTGTAAATCCCCACTCTGCGAGTGCCTGCGGTAAAGGGATTGACAGGCTATCTCAATATATCTACATCACTTTTTCCCTGTGATTTATACACCATTTACTACACCATTTTCCTATAAAAATACACCATTTATCAATAAGTTACGATAACTTTGTTTATAAGGCTGATTTGAACTTTTCCGCATGGAATAAAGGACTTCCGGCATTTCTGCCCCCTACTTCTCATCGCAAACCTGAAAAATGTAGAACTTCAAATGGCTTGGCAACAATTTCGCCGAACGGGCGGAGGGCAGCAACCATACTTTTACCTTTAGAAACATCAATACCAACTGCGTTCATAGATCCAACTCCTTATTTAGATTTGTAATGGGAACCCAACCTTTACTCATTGCCGATTCTATCTACTGTGGTGTGACACGGACGTACTGGTAACCAGCAGTTCAACCTGCATAAAACGAACGGCTGCGAATGAGAGGCCGGCAGACAGACTAATTTACGGACGAAAAGTCCAGCATTTTGGCCGTCAGCCCATTGCACTCTCTATTCTAACAGCTTTAGCAACAAGATGGATATAGACACGACTGGCTGTCGTGTACTTTACCCATAAATACATTGTAGTAGCATTTATCGATTTTTCCCAAAAACCCCCTCTATGGAAAAAGAGGACAACAAATACTCTGGTCGAAATGAAAATAATGAGTAGGCCAAATCAATGTGATGAGATGATATCGGACACTAAAAGGATTTTATATGAATGGTTTCCCGAACGGCATCCCGATCAGTATGTAAAGCAAATATCAGAATATATACGTCATATCGCTGGAAACAGTTTAGAGCATAGTGAAGAAAATCAGGATGGTATATGCTATTATACTTTACAAAAATATAGCCCTGTTGGAAAAAAATTGTCTGTCCGTGTTGCTTTTTGTGATACTGGCATGGGTATAGGACAAAGCCTTGATAAAGCTTATCCCTGGATTGCAGAAAACAGAAAAAATCCTCTCATCTATGCATTTATAAAAGGATTCTCATGTCGAGGAAATAACAATGGCGGATTAGGTTTTCGAATAGTGAAAAAACACCTGCATACTTATGGAGGCGAAGTTCAAATTCGATCAGGCAATACAATGCTACGCTATTTCGGCAAAACCGAAAAATTTAATATAGTAAAATTTAAATACCCTATAATAGGAACACAAACATTATTTATTTTAAATTAGCTCTTGACAACCGAAATAAAAAGTATTATTCTAAGAGTATGATTTCACCATTTTTTAGTGAAGTATGATGGGAGGGAAAAAAGTGTTATGTATTCTTATGAATGAATTAGCACAGAAAGTTGGTCTAAATAAAGAATTATTTTATAGACCTAATGCAGTTAAAATGTACACAGAAGTATTTCCTCTCGTTCAATATCTCAACGGCGGTACTTTGGTGGATTGTTCTTTTGAAGGTATAACAGGATGCGATGCTTCCTTTGCAGATGAATTTGTAATTAACCTTCAAAAGCATATTGCAAAGTATAAAAATGTAGTTCTTCGTTTAAGCCATTGTAATGAAGCTATCATAGAGAATTTACAGGGGGCATTGCTTATTCGCAACGAAATGGACAATGAAAAAACTAATATTTTATATTATGATTCCAGCTATAAGTTTTTGATTAAGCAAGAACCCAATTTACAAAATACTTTCGATTTTGTGCAGTCTCACAAAGAAGTATCTGCAAGGGATATTGCAGAATATTTCGGAATAGAAATCAACAGTGCGAGTAATCGCCTAAAAAAGCTCTATGACTCTAATAAATTATTTAGGCGAGAAATCAAAGATGAGAAGGGACGGCAGCATCTATACTTTTTATAAAACTCCTTAATCGGAGTTTTATAAAAGCCAACACTTCACCATTTTTTAGTGAAAAGGAGGTCTAATGATTCGAGCTTCTCCAAAAAAAATCCGTAGGTATAGCACCTACAGATTTTCCACAAAATATGTACTCGTTAGTCGCTGCAACGACTTCGAGTTTATTGTAACCCAACAACAAAATTTTTTCAATATTTGGAGGCAATAAACATGAATAATTTAAATAATATCAACAACAACCCTGATCTTCATAAAAAAGGGACCATTATAATCGTAAACGGAAGAAGCATTGAAACCTTTGAAAAGAAACTCACTTTTGAGCAGGTTGTCCAGTTGGCGTTTAATGAGTATACCCCAAGTGAATCAACCGTCTACACTGTTACATACTCTAAAAATGAACATGATAAGGGTATGCTAACAGAAGGTGATGTTATTACTGTGCGAAAGGAGCTGGTTTTTAATGTCACAAAAACTTCTCGATCATAGCACAGACTTACAGAAACTTGTGGAAGATGGTTACGAATTAGAGATTCGTGGTGCATTTGCCTTAGTACACCACATTCCCTACGTAAATCAGCAAGCAGAAGTTCTATATGGGACTCTAGTCTCTCCCTTATCGTTATCAAATAATGCTGCCATTAAACCTGAAACTCATGTAATATACTTTATAGGTGAACATCCATGTGATAAAAATGGAGACAAGCTGTCTTGTATCACGCATCAAGATTTAACTCAAGATTTGGGCTCGGGAATCATAATAAACCACTCCTTTTCTAATAAGCCAATTGAGGGGTATAAAGATTACTATGAGAAATTTGTACAGTATATTAAAATTATTTCTGCCCCTGCATTATCAATCGATAGAAATGCCACTGCCCAAACATACTGCACTGCTTCTGAAGACAGTAATACCGTTTTTCAGTATCATGATACAAATTCCAGCAGAGCGTCCATCACTGCCATCTCCGAAAAACTAGCATCGCAAAATATTGGCATTATTGGTTTGGGTGGAAGCGGATCTTATGTACTGGACTTAGTATCTAAATGTCCTGTACAGAATATTCATCTTTACGATGCAGATCATTTCTATCAACATAATGCATTTAGAGCGCCTGGCGCCGCAGATATGTCAGATTTAAATGCATGTGGTACAAAAGCCGAATATTTTCATGAAAAATATTCACATATTCATAAAAATATTCATGCACATAACATTTATATAGATGAGGATAATGTTTCTTCTCTTAACGGATTAAATTTCGTTTTTATCTGCATTGATAAAGGTGATAGCAAAAAAATCATCACACAATATTTAATAGATAATAGCATTCCTTTCATTGATACAGGAATAGGAGTAACCTCTGTGGAAAATTTTCTCCTCGGACAAGTACGTTCTACCTTGGTTACCCCAGACTCTCAAACAGGTTTATCATCTATTGATATGAATATTGACGATGATATAGATAATGCATATAAGACAAATATACAGATTGCAGAATTAAATTGTCTTAGTGCCTGTCTTGCAATCATTCAGTGGAAAAAATATTGTGGTTTTTATCAAGATGTAAGAAAATATACTACAGATGTTTATAGCATAAACGATGGAGTTCTCGCCCATGAAAATACTTCAGCACTATAAAACACAGTTTGTACCTGCAATACCAGGACAGCTAAAAGAAGGTATTTTATACATTTGTATTCCGTATAATACAGCCGCGCATTTATGTGCCTGCGGATGCAAATCGGAAATTTTCACTCCAATATCCAAACAATATGGCTGGATAGTTAGCTATGATGGGGACAACGCTTCTCTTTCTCCTTCAATTGGTAATGGCGCATACCCTTGTCACTCCCATTATTTCTTGAGGAACGGTGATGTAGAGTGGCTTCCACCTATAGGTATCTCTACCCAGCCAGCCCAGGCAGCTAAAAAGAAGCACTCTATATTTGATTTCTTCAAAAAATTATTGAAATAGTAATTCTAAGGGGTTGAACACATCAAAAAAGTTCAACCCTATTTCATATATATTTCTCCTTTATGTCACCAACCGTATTGACTTCCCCCTAGCCTCCCTATAAAATTGCAGTATATCTTATTTTGTATCTCCAGTATGGAATACACGCTGTTTATGATTGTACGTTCAGCCAGAAGTCCGCTCTTTTCAGATGCGCTTCTGGCTTTTGTTTTTGAATAGACTTAAAAGAAGAATGACAAGGCTGATCCCTGCCATTCTTTTTTAAGATAAAATTAAAAGGAGGGACCATCAATGAAAGGTGGCATGATAACATCTATCAACGAATTAGACTTAAACGACATCACTTTTGAAAAAATGCATTGGGAATACGGAACGCTTATGAGCCGCAGCGTCGGCAAACGATCTGAAAAACAGACATATTACACAAAAGGCGTCAAGACACCTATGGGAGAAATTGAGGAATCTGTATGGTACGAGCTGGCAGAATTCATGGTTCAGCGTGAGCATGAAGAAGAGCTGTTTAATAATCTGCTCCAGTTTGAGACTGAGACAACTCATAATCGCTGCTTTGAATTTAATAAACTGAGGCAGTACACCCTGGAACTTTACGCGGACCGGATCTTCGACCATCCGGGGTGGATTGGCTTTGTTCCGTTCAACCGAAAATACCGCCCTGATTTCATTAAAGATATGAAATTCATAAAGATTAAATCGGAATGCTGCGGAGCGATTGGTGAAATAACTGCAGAGCAGATTAATCCGGTCGGAGCGCCATGCCCCAAATGTGGAAGGATTGCCCCATTTACACGCATACCGGAAGAAAATTAACTACTATTCTGAAGGTGAGGAACGCTTATGACTTTAGAAGGCAAAGAAAAGGTTGTACTGGTATTAAAATATATCGGTGAAGATTTCTGCTCCCAATCGGTATATCAAGATCAGTTCGATCACTTATGGAAAGATGTTGGATCAGGAGATAGTGAGCAGCCGTGTTTATACTCGGCCATCAATAATTAATTTGAAGGCGAGCCATGTACCCTCATAAATCAGGAGTTTATCATACAACCTACAGAAAACCGGATTAGTGAAGAAAAAAAGTTCCAGTATCAAATGCTGGGCCGGTTAATATCTGATTGTGAGTATTACTTAGGATATGGATATAGAGATCCTGACAAGCTCTGGGCTCATGATGAGAAAGAACAAATTGAGAAAATCAAAAAAATATGGCTTAGTTTTTCTGAGTTGGAAAAGCCGGAATGGCTGACCTGGGAACAAATCATCGCATACGAGAAAGAAATGTGTAAATAACAGGAATTGATATGTAGATGCTGCCGGTATAAAGCCAGCAGCATCTACAAGATTTATTCTGGTTTTAAAGCCCCAACCAGGCTTAGTACCCGATAGGCGTCTGTTAGGCCCTGAACATAAAAATATTTCCTGCAGCTTCTCTGAAAAGTGCTGTCCAATTCTTCCAGCCGTGATACATCTTCCTTCAGGCCGTCGTTCGCCTCCATACTGTAATGGACAATACGATCCCATGTCTCGCCGCATTTCATATGTGTATCTTTGAGGTCTCCTTCTTCCAGAAACTGTCTTTCCCAAAATGCAATGACTTCATCTAACAGCGGATCGGCCAGTTTGGACTCTTTATCCGGATTAACAGGAGCATGGCTCCAGAACGTGCTGTACCCCTCTATCAAATTGTAAAGCGTATACAGTCTGAGATTTTCAATCGGTATATAAAACTGGCACTCCTCCACTTCATCCGGGAAAAAAGAAACCATAAGCTCCTGATCCGATACCCCTCGCTTAAAATAGACATCGATTCCATTAACATCATGTAATCGTTCGATTCTCTGGACTACACTCCCAGGGACCAGCATACTCATTAACACCTTAACTTCTCTATCCTGCATTTCTTCTGACAATATCCGATACTGCATTAGTTCTCCTCTCTGCATAACGCTACGACAAACTGTTTAAATTATACGATAGGCAATATTAAATTACAACGAAAGAATGAAGTAAAATAAACGATATAACCGTATTAAGGGAGGCCCTGAATGATAAATATTACAGAACGAATCACAGCCCTGCGTCTGGAACGGAAGTGGTCGGAATACCAGCTTGCAGAAAAATCAGGTATTACCCAATCCACCATATCCTCCTGGTCCAGGCAAAATGCCGTCCCCAGTATCCAGAACCTTGAAAAGATCTGTAATGCCTTCCAAATCACCCTCTCTCAATTTTTCCTGGAGGACGATTCGCAGGCCATCTGTCTCACGGAGTCACAGAAATCCATGTTCCATGCCTGGAACCGTTTAACAGTAGAACAACAGACCACCCTTCTCCAGTTCATGAAGACGATCTGATACCTGGCCTACGGCCAGCTGTCTTCTGCTATCAATTCTACTTCGTTACCATCGGCTCTGTATGTATACTGCTTCCAGCCGATTCCGTTGTCAAAATCTTTCATGCTCCTGTAAAATATAAGTGTGATTTCATTTGTAGGCGTATCATAATTGATCCGCCTGTGTTCCCGTACTACTTCATCTGCAGTCTTATCTAACTGCTTTTTTAACCATACATGCTTTACCACAACACAGACCATAGTTTCTGTGTAGTCTCTGCCAGATGACCGGAGCTGGAAAACCACTCGGTACTCTGGCTTTAATGCTGTCCAGGCGATAACCAAAAAGGTCACGCCGACCATGATTCTTTTCCAGTATTTTTTCACCGCATCCCCTTTCATATCGTTGTCAATCCGTTCTTTTCACGTTTATTTCCTGCCTTTACATGCCATACCCTTCTTTCCGATGTTTTTTTCTGTGACTTTTCTTCTTTTTAGTCATCATTGGGATAATTTTATCCAATTTATGTGATAGTGTCAATTAGTCATCTTTGGAATAAATCATTTTGTAACAGGGGCGGTGAACACTTATGAAGATTTATCAATATCAGGACAAAACCAACATGTGCGGCGAAAATGTGAAGAAATACAGACGTGAGCAAGATGTATCACAAACAGAACTGGCCGCTCGCCTTCAGACCTATGATGTGATACTGGAACAAAAATCCATCAGCCGCATTGAAGCTGGAACCAGGGTAGTTGCCGATTATGAATTATTCGCTTTAAGCAAAGCTCTGAATGTCACCATTTATAATCTGCTCGGATTGCCGAATCCAAAATAATAGGGAATTTTGTCTCTGGCACAACTATGGCACTGAAATATCCCAAACTGGCACGGTTTTGCGATTTACACGGTAAATCCCATATGATAAAATTGGTATTGTGAAAATTAGTAAGCAGACCAAAGAAACGCAGGTTTCTGGCCCTCCAGCCAGGCCCGCGTTTTTTTATTGCCAGCAGAAAGGGGGGATTTTTTGAAACAGAAAGTATTTCAGACTTTAAAATCGGAGAAAGGGGAAGCGTCCTATATTGGTACCTTTGTTTATATCCTGGTCGCCGCTATTATGATCGCTTTTATCATCAATGTCTTTCAAGTGATCTCCGTAAAACAGCAGATGGATCACCTGGCCGATCAGCTGGTAAAGCAGATCCAGCTGAATGGAGGGGAGAACGATGACACCAACTCGCTTTTCACCTATCTGGCCGATCAGATATCCGGAGCCGAGGGCCTTACCTATGATGTGGATTCACCGGATGACACGGATCAGATTCAAATTGGCACACCGTTTTATGTTTCTGTTTCCGGCCGATGCCATCTGGGCGGTTTCTGGAAGCTGCGTCTGGTACCCATTACCATCCGGGCCAGCGGCGCAGGTGTGAGTGAACATTATTGGAAACCGAGGTGAATTTCATGATGCAGCGATTATACCGGGATGAGCGTGGTGACTTATCCTACTTTACTATCTTTGTCATTCTGGCCGTCAACATGCTCCTGGCCTTTGTCCTGCTGTTCGCAATGGTTAAAATCAATAGTATTAATATCCGGAATGCAGCCAAAATGGAGTTAAACAATGTCAGCGCCCGAATCTATGCCGATACGTTCCATTCCCAGCGTGAGGCGAATCTGGAGTCCTACATGAAGGATCTGCATTTGAGCCATTCCTATCAGGAAGCGCTCCGCGCGGACTTCATTAACAGCCTGAAGGATCGGATTGATATGGAGAATGACAATTATACCCTCCGGAACATACGGTTGGATTTTAACCAGTATGACGACAAAATTGAATACGTTTTTTACTGTGAGGCCCAATTCAGAATCCATATGTTTGGCAGGGCCTTTCCACCGGTTACACAGCGGATTGAGCTGACTGGTTCCCATCACACCAAATATTAAGATAATTTGTTGTTGGTTTTAAGAGGCCGGTCCGTATATAGTATATATCAGCACATAGATAGGAGATGAGCTTATGAAAAAAGGAAAACAGAACCATTCCAATATAATAGCAGTTACCGCCTTATCCTTATTATGCGTCGGCATTCTGGGAGGCGCCTTCCTTTTAAACCGGAGTCCGGAACCGGTATTTGAGCCGGCAGCGTCTGAACCGGCCGCCGAAACCGTCACCTGGAGCGAACCTGAGACAAAACCGGCCGCCGCTTCTCTTCCAAAGGAGACTGAGGCACCCACACGGGAGTTGTTGGAGGGAACTCCCGATGATGAAATACAGGTAGTGGAAAGTGAAGGCGATGAGGTTGAAATTGCCCTGACTCCGCCAGTGACAAAGCCAGCCAGGGAAATCCCGGAAACGCAATCACAGCCAGCAAAAAGCTGCCCGGATAAACCAACGCAGGCTCCAACAGAAGCGGCTCCGGATACGGAAGGACAGGAAGCTGCAGCTCCTTCAGCCGATTCAAACGAGCATGAAGGTCAGGTTTATGACCCTGTCTTCGGCTGGACGACCCCAGGTGCTCCCCAGGCAGATATCCTGGATAACGATGGGGATGTGAATAAACAAATCGGTTACATTGAATAGGTAAAGACAAGAAAGGCTTAGGGAATCCACCTGAGCCTTTTTTCTATGAGAGGAGAACATTGAATTATGAAACGAATCTTTCGGCAGATTCTTCTGTATACCCTCCTCCTTACGCTGGCCTGCCCTGTGCAGGTCCTTGCTGCAGGGGAAGGGAATATGGACGGAGGCGGTTCCGGAATGGGACAGGGAACTGCCCAGAACTTCTGGTCCCCGGGTAATGACGGCGTCCGCATTACCGTGGTAAATGCAGAAACAGGGGAAGCAGCGGCTCCCTCTGTTGATTTTTCCAATAAGTCGTTCTCGAAGCCTATCTTCCATTTCGAGAAATACAGTAAGCTGGACTACCGGGCCGGAGCTGCCCTTACCCCGGCACAGGGAAATTATCCTTATCATATACCGGCCGCTACCATCCCTTATATTATGACGAGCAATACCCATCCGGCCAACATCCAGGCAATCCGGCAATACTTCTGTTCGGAATTTGCGGCAAAAATGGTATCCGACGCAACCGGCCTGGAATATGAAACGCTGATTGACGGCGATTATAAACTTGTGATTGAGCCAATCTGCTATTTTACCTATCAGGGTAATTTCTACGCCATGACGGCTACTGAGGCGGCCCTGTATAACCAGTTAAGCGGCGGCGCGCTCGTCTCTATGCTGCCGAATGTCATCCAGAAAAATCTGCCCCTTGCTATTTTCCTGGAAAAAGGCGATCTGGGCTTTCCGGCCTGGACTGGTCCCACCAACGAACGGGTAACGGATGAGCAGATTATCTCGGCTCTGGGAATCGGCATCGTAAGCTATAAGGATCTGCCTGCGCCTGAGATTGAGGCCCCTGATGTTGTATACCGCGTCGATACCGATGTCATCACCAGTATTACGCTTAACTCCAGAAGGCGCCTGACTCCGAGCAGTCCCGGAAAGGTAACCTTTTACATCAAAGACCGGACCTACCGTGTTACCAATATTGTCATGCCTTCCTACAGCTCCCAGGTTGTCTGGGTGAAGTGGCATACTCCATCCACACCCCAGGATATCCGTATCCGGGTTAGCGTGTCATCCGGAAATACATCAGAGACAGAATTTATCGCCCGGATTGAGTCCCTGGATGAAAACCCGCCGCCTGATCCGCAGGCCACAGACACGAATCCGCGTTTTACCATGCCTTCCCTGCCGAGGGATACGCAGAAGACGTCCGCTTCCTGGAGTGTCTGGTACGCCTACTGGGTGTCGGATTTCTGTGATGAGGGACACGATCACGGCGATTGGGAATACGACGCTAATTACTATTATGCCTCCCTGGACGGGGATATGGAGCTGTGGCCGGATGACATTGTGCCGACCGCTTCCGGCAAGAACATGAAAAGCGGATATGGAGTAAAAGAAAACGCAAACGCGCGTTTATCCTCCAATGCTCCGTCAAGCCATTACACCACGGCCCAAACTGCAGTATCCTACTTTTCTGAGTTCAAATACCAGACGTACTGGCGGCTCCTGTCCCGCAGGCAGAATGGCTTAAATTCCACGTTCCAGTTTAAGGAGAATCCCTATTCCACGTACAACCGAAACGTCCATTTTTCCCCTGTGTGGTATCCAGATCACAGCGACTATACGGTTTACACCCGGATCATAGATGCATGGACCCCGGCCGGTATGCTGTCCGTGAATGTCAATGATTCCGTAGACATCAATGGCAGCCTGTTTGACGATTGGGTGCGCCCATATAGCTTCACATATATGCGTGAAGCGTGGGATAGATAAAAAT
>ERZ791934.879-NODE-879-length-35323-cov-5.615799_pt1 | contig 35323 bp, 29 predicted proteins | sample MGYA00510125_ERZ791934 | MGnify/ENA primary metagenome ERZ791934 (study PRJEB30046, sample SAMN00993240) | human gut metagenome | study: EMG produced TPA metagenomics assembly of the A metagenome-wide association study of gut microbiota in type 2...
TATCATGCCCTTATAGGGCAGAGCAAACTACCCGCTAAGCGGGTAGTTTTGATTTCCCATTGTTCATATCATATAGATTATTATCCTGCTGTCCCCTCTTATCTCATAATCAGCATTAGGCAGGTTGCTCTGCGTCTATAAATTACTCTTCTATGCAGTCACAATTTCCGCTTTATCCCTTAAGGGCTCCCGCTAACCCGTAAAGTCAATCTTATACAAACCCCTCGTATTGTTTCCTTATAGAGGCTGTATTGCGCAGGCCCTAGTCCTCTATTATAAGCAGCAGGACTGTATTTGATTATGGTGCTTACTATTATATATACGGCTACAGACAAATGTTAACAGCCATATATTTAATATAGAATCGCCAACAAAAATAGGACCGGCAAAACCGGTCCCATAAAATTATTCCTTGTATTTAATTAGTTCCTATGCATACGATTTCTTTGACAGGCTGTGTAATCACTGTTGATGATATAACATTTTCACTGTCAAATATTCCGTTAATATATACCTGCTCTTTCTTTACTTCCGTAACACCGCTTGTACCCTGCTGAATTATCTTTTTGTAACTGCTGCTCTTTGTGTTATCATACTGATATTCAACTTCTTTTTCAGCGGTTTCCTTTTCAGTAACTGTTACAGTTGCTTTTACAGTTATATATGGTTCGTTTGCCTTAACAGTAAGTTCCTGTCCAACATATATGTTAGGAGAAGAATTCATTGAAGGATTCAGTTCATATAATTCTTCCAATGTCATTCCATATTTAGCAGCGATAGAATATGCAGCCTCTCCGCTTGCAACGGTATGGGTTTTAGTAACGCTCTGTCCAAGTGCTATCTTATTTTTAGCATCTTCAAGAGACATTATGGAATCCTGATTTGTATACTGGCTTACTATCTGTACATCCTCTTCATAGGATATTTTTACATTTTCAGCACCTTCAGGTGTATACATCTGGTTAAGATATTCCAGTACTTCATTTGCTTCGTCTTTATTCTTAAGAGTAGCAACCACATTTCCGTTTACTGCTATAGCATAGGCTTCGATATTATATGCAACACTGTCTCTAAGTTTAGCAAGAAGACTTTCTGTAGTAAGAGTTTCTGTCTTTTTAGAAACGTGTACGCCTTTTATGGTTATTTCATCCATAATCTGTACATTGGTTCCTAGCTGTTCGGAAATCATTGCCGCAACGGACTGAGTTATATCTTCTTCCGTTATCTTTCTTGTATTTACTATACCGGCACTTTCCTCATTTACAAAAATCTCACTGCCATTGCTTCTTGTAGCAAAGCCGATTATGCAGGCCAGGATAAGAATAACAACGGCTCCGCCTATGATCATCATACGCTGCCTTCTGTCATACTTCATCTGTTTTCTTTTTCTCGACTTCTGTCTCTTCGACATATTTTTATTCGAATCAATATCAGATTTAACAATTGTTGTAGACCTGCGTCTTGAACTTCCCGATGTTGTTCTCGAAGAAGTAGTTCTCCTGCTTCTGTCTGCCATAAAAGTCACACATCCTTTAGCTGTTTCTTCTTATATTATTTTATTATATTCGACAGAAATTATCAAGAGAAAGGGTTTATTGTAATAATTTTGTCAAAAATTAAGTTAAAATTCCCTTATTGATTTCAGTATTTCAAGAGCCTGGTCCTCAATATGTTCTCCGCTTACTTCTCTTGCTTTCTGAGCGTCTCTTCTCTCAAAAGCCTTGATAAGCTCAAGATGCTGCTGATTGGGCACTGAAATATTTGTCAAAAGTTTAAGATATGCAATTCTATATCTGTATATCTGTATTGATATATTGCTTATTATCTGTATGAGTTTATCATTTTTTGTTGTATTGAATATTACATCGTGGAATTTAGTATCGGCTTCAAGAACACCTTCTCTGTCTCCGCGCTCAAAAGCATCAACAAAGTCCATATGAAGTTTTTTAAGCTCAGCAATTTCCTGCTTTGTTATGTTTTCAGCGGCTATTCCGGATGCAAGTTCCTCAAGAACCTTTCTGATTTCAAGGACGTCTTTTATATCTTTTTCGCTCATTTTCTTAACCTGAGCGCCCTTTCTTGGAATAAGGTCAACCAGGTTTTCAATCTCAAGCATTCTAAGAGCTTCTCTTATGGGTGTACGGCTTACTCCAAGTTCTTCAGCAAGCTGATTTTCAAGAAGTCTTTCTCCCGGTCTGAGTCTTCCGGTAAGTATGCCGTCTTTTATGTTGTTAAAAACAACATCCCTAAGAGGTAAATATTCGTTTTCTGCTATTTTAACTTTATAATCTGCCATTTCTTTCTCCCCTAAACGTTATAAATCTTTGTAAGTATAACATCTCTTAACTGAAATTCTTTTCTTATTGTCTCAGCCGCTTCCGCCGCTAAGTCCTTGTCGTCAAACAGACCATAAACTGTAGGTCCGCTTCCGCTCATAAGTGCACCTATCGCCCCATTATCAATAAAGCACTTTTTCAGCTGTCCAACCATTGGACACATTTCTATTGAAACCTTTTCAAGCACATTTGAAAGGTTATCTGCCACGCCTGACAAATCATTATTTTCTATGGCTCTTATGGCTGCTTCAGTATCAGGATGTACTGTTACTTCTGTTTTATCAAGAGCCTTATATACGGCCGCCGTAGAAAGTCCTACAGGAGGTTTTGCCAAAACTACCCAAGATTCAGGACAAGGAGGCAGTTTAGTAAGTATTTCGCCTCTTCCTTCCGCAAGGGCTGTTCCCCTCATAAGACAATACGGAACATCACTTCCAAGCTCTAAAGCTATTTCAGCCATTCTCTTTCTGTCTATCTTCAGACCAAAAAGTATATTCATACCATATAAGACAGCAGCGCAGTCACTGCTTCCTCCGGCAAGACCGGCTGCAACCGGTATGGCCTTTTGAAGTTCGATAAATACTCCTTCATTTATACCGTATTCTTTTCTTATTATTTCCGCGGCCCTATAGGCAAGATTCTTCCCGTCAGTGGGAAGCCATTCTAAATTCGACTTAAGCTTTACATAGGGCTTGTCTATTTTTTTAATATATACCCTGTCATAAAGCTCAACAGTCTGCATTATCATCTTAAGTTCATGATACCCGTCATCTCTTACTCCTGTAACATCAAGTGTGAGATTGATTTTGGCACGGGCTTTTAAATTAATATGCTCCATTTCTTCACCTGTTAAGTTTTAAATAAATATATGTAAATTATAATTAGTTTGTACACAAAACACAAGATTTTTGTATACAATAAACATTAGAAATATTTTAAGCTTTTTTGTAAATAACGTATAAAACGGCAGGTATAGTACCTGCCGTCCGTTATCTTATATTTTTTAGTCGTCTGTTCTGATTATAAGCTCAGGCGCTTTAATGCTTACATAGCTGTTTTTGTCAACAGAACTTGTTATAAATGAGTTACCGCCTATTACGGAATTCTCACCTATTACTGTTTCACCGCCAAGTATTGTTGTATTGGCATAAATAGTAACATTGTCTTCTACTGTAGGGTGACGTTTAACACCTGAGAGAGACTGTCCCTTTCTGGGTGAAAGAGCACCAAGAGTAACACCCTGATATATCTTTACCCATTTTCCTATTTTTGTTGTTTCACCGATAACAATACCTGTTCCGTGGTCGATAAAGAAATATTCTCCGATTTCAGCACCGGGGTTTATGTCAATTCCAGTCTTGCCATGGGCATATTCTGTCATCATTCTGGGTACAAAAGGAACTTTTCTCTTATAGAGCTCGTGAGCTATTCTGTAAACGAAAATAGCATAGAATCCGGGATATGAAAGTACAATCTCTGATTTGCTCATTGCAGCAGGGTCGCCTTCAAAGTTAGCTGTTACGTCTTTTAAAAGCATCTCCTGAAGATTAGGAAGCTCATCTATGAACTCTTCACAAATCTTGTCTAAGTCCTCAGCCTCAAACACTCTTTTTACTCCTGTACATTTGCTTAATGACAGAGTAAGCTCAAGCTGTGTTTTAAGCTGATAATATATACTTATTAATGTTTTTTCTACAAACTCGGGAGCTGTCATTCCGTGAAGGCTATTTACTCCGAAGTATGCGGGAAAAAGTATTCTTTCTATTTCATTTAATATATCTACTATTTCGTTTCTGTCAGGGAGTTTCATTTCACCGCAGTAAATAGGCATATCTTCCTCACAGGAGTAGTTTACGGCTATTTTCTTGACAGTGTTTTTAAATGTAGACTCTTTTCCAGTAATCATAATAAAACCTCATTTCAATCAGTATAAATCCTAGTGATATACTATGCTATTATACCAGTTTTGAATGATTTGTCAATATTTTTTAAACAAAGCCCTTAAAGGTCAAAAAGAGACATCTGGTCGGATTCGGGAATACCTTTAAGTATGCCGTTTTCCTTTAAAAGCTCAACAATACTTGCTCCCGCAGAAGTACGGCTCTTAAATTCTTCTATTGTTCTGAATTCTCCGTCTTTTCTTCCTTCAACGATACTTTGGGCAACCGTAAGGCCAAGGCCCTGAAGTGAGTTTAGCGGAGGTATAAGACCCTCAGGAGTTACAATGAATTTTCTGGAATCAGATTTATACAAATCAATCGGCAGGAAATTAAAGCCTCTTTCGTAAAATTCTACTACAAGTTCAAGTACCGTTGCCTTATTAAGTTCTTTTGTGGTGGCGGTATTACCCTTTTCTTCTATTTCTTTAAGAGCGCTCTTTGCCACTTCTTCGCCTTTACACATGGATGCGTAGTCAAAATCATCCGAAGCTCTTACGGTAAAGTAAGTAGCATAATATGCCTCAGGATAATTTATCTTGAAATATGCTATTCTGTACGCCATCATTACGTATGCCGCAGCATGGGCCTTAGGGAACATATACTTTATCTTAAGACAGCTGTCGATATACCACTGTGGCACATCGTGCTCCTTCATATATTCGATGTCGTCATCGGCGAGGCCCTTTCCTTTTCTAACTTTTTCCATTATCTTAAAGGCCTTTTTGTTTTCAAGCCCCTTTGTTATAAGATAACTCATTATACTGTCTCGAGTAGATATGGTCTCTTTAAGAGTGATAACTCCGTCTGCTATTAGTTCCCTTGCATTTCCTACCCACACGTTTGTACCATGGGAAAGACCTGATATTCTCAAAAGGTCGGAAAACGTCTCAGGCTTTGTCTCTATAAGCATATTTCTTACAAATTTTGTTCCAAACTCAGGAACACCTAAAGTTCCCGTCGGGCAGTTTATCTGCTCCGGCTTAAGTCCAAGCGCCTCAGGAGACTGGAAGAGAGACATGGTCTTTTTGTCGTCCAGCGGCACCAGCTGAGGATTAAATCCGGTTATATCATAAAGCATACGTATAAACGTAGGATCATCATGGCCCAGAAGGTCAAGCTTCAAAATACGTCCGCTTATGGAATGGTAGTCAAAGTGTGTTGTTATTATCGTAGAATCCACATCATCAGCAGGGTGCTGTATAGGGCAGAACTCATATATATCCTTGTCCTTTGGAACTATCATAAGTCCTCCGGGATGCTGTCCTGTTGTTCTTTTAACGCCGGTACATCCTTGAACCAGCCTGTTCATTTCCGCATTATGCAGAGTGATGTTGTGGTCTTCAACATATTTTTTTACATATCCAAATGCCGTTTTATCGGCAAGGGTTCCTATGGTTCCTGCCTTGAATACGTGTCCCTTTCCGAAAAGGACTTCCGTATACGCATGGGCCTGCTGCTGATATTCTCCCGAGAAGTTAAGGTCGATATCAGGCTCCTTGTCGCCGTCAAATCCAAGGAATGTTTCAAAGGGTATATCGTGGCCGTCTTTTTTCATCATTGTTCCGCATTTAGGGCAGGCCTTATCCGGCATATCCACTCCTGAACCGCCCTGCATAAATACTTTATGTACTTCCTCCGATTCAAAATCAGAGTACTTGCAGTTAGGGCATACATAGTGCGGCGGCAGAGCGTTAACCTCGGTTATACCGGTCATATTGGCAACAAAGGATGAACCTACCGAACCTCTGGAGCCAACAAGATATCCGTCGTCATTTGACTTCCAAACAAGCTTCTGCGCTATTATATACATAACCGAGAATCCGTTTTTAATTATGGATTTAAGCTCTTTATCAAGTCTCTGCTCAACTATTGGCGGCAGAGGGTCTCCGTATATGGAGTGGGCCTTATCCATGGCAATCTGCTGTATCTGTTCTTCCGCACCCTCTATTTTGGGAGGGAATGTTCCGTCAGGTACAGGCTTTATCTGCTCTATTTCGTCGGCAATTATGTTTGTATTTGTAATAACTACTTCTCTGGCCTTTTCCTCTCCCAGGTAATAGAATTCTCTGAGCATTTCCTCTGTTGTTCTGAAATAGAGTGGAGGCTGTTTTTCCGCATCATCAAATCCCTTGGCATACATGAGTATTTTGCGGTATACAGAGTCCTCAGGGTCTATGAAATGGCAGTCGCATGTGGCAACAACCAGCTTATTATGTTCTTCTCCAAGTCTGACTATCTTTCGATTGAACTCCTTTATATCCTCTACGGAATTTACAGCGGGTATCCTGTCCGAATCTATCATGAACATATTGTTTCCTACCGGCTGTATTTCCAGATAGTCATAGAAATTTACGATATTATCGATATATTCTTTAGGACGCATATCCAGCAGCGCTCTATAGAGTTCACCTGCTTCACAGGCACTGCCTATAATAAGACCTTCCCTGTACTGCATAAGTTTGCTCTTGGGTATTCTCGGCTGTTTATGATAATACTCAAGATGTGACATTGATATGAGCTCATAGAGATTTCTAAGTCCCTTAAGATTCTTTACAAGTATAATCGTATGATGGGACTTAAGCTTATTGTAATTAACTGTTCTGCTGGCAAAAATATTTATGTCATCAATATTTTTAATATCGTTTTCTTCCAGCATATCCACCAGTTTTAAGAATATCTCCGCTGTGGCCTCAGCATCGTTTACAGCTCTGTGGTGTCCCTCAAGACTTACTCCAAGTCTTTTTGCTACCACATCAAGTTTATGCTTCTTTAAGTCCTTAAGCAGAGTCCTTGAAAGCTCAAGGGTATCAAGTATTGTGTTATGTCTGTAGTTAAGTCCCAGCTCATCGGCTTTAATACGTATAAATCCCGTATCAAATGATGCGTTATGGGCCACAAGCACAGCGTCTCCTACAAAATCAAGAAATTCAGGAAGGACTTCGTCTATTTTTCTCTGGCCTTCCAGCATCTCATCCGTTATATTTGTAAGATTTACAATCTCATCCGTAAGTTTTTCTTCGGGATAAATAAACGTAGAATATCTGTCTACTATTTCGCGGTTCTTTATTTTAACCGCACCGATTTCAATTATCTTGCACTTTTCTTTGTTAAGTCCGGTTGTCTCAATGTCGAATACGACATATTCATCGTCAAAGGACTGTCCCTTTGCACTTGTAACAACTTCACCAAGGTCATCAATAAGATAGGCCTCAACGCCATATATTACTTTGATGCCGTTTGCCTCAGCCGCATCCATGGCCTCAGGATAAGCCTGTACAACTCCGTGGTCTGTAACCGCAATGGCTTTATGTCCCCACTTGGCAGCCCTTTTAACGTATGTTTTCATACTTGTAACAGCGTCCATGGTACTCATTGTCGTATGCAGATGAAGCTCAACACGTTTTTCCTCGCTTGTATCCATACGTATAGGCGGCCTTTCAGCCTTTACGATGTTCCTTGACATTATAATTATTTCTTTTGCGTATTTATCAAACTGCACTTCGCCTTTAACTCTTACATAGGCACCTTTAAGCGCAGATTTTATTCCTCCGTCACAATCATAAGGTTTTCTATCCGTAAAGAATTTAACCGTTGTTGAATCGCTTCCGTCAGTTATATCAAAGGAAACTATGTACTTGTCGCCCTTTATTTCCCTTTCTTCAAGATTGAAAATATCGCCCTGAATAATAACTTTTTCGCCTTCAATTTTGGTTTCCTTAATTTTTAAGACTTCACCTTTGATTTCGTCTTTTCCTATGATGATTCCGTTTTCAATTCCGGCTTTTACTTCTTCAGCCTTTGAGTTTTCCTTTGCAGTTTCAACCGAAACCTGTTCGCTTATTATGGCATTTATAAGCTGTTTTTCATAGGTTTCATGTTTTTTGTCAAGGTCCTGCTTTTCTTCTTCGGTTATTTTCTTGTTTTTGAACATAATGGAAGCATCAATTCCGAATTCGTCTTTTATTCTGTCAGTTATATACTTGTCCGCACCCTTTTTGTAAAGAAAGAAGGCCGCATTATGACCTGTAAATATTACTATTTTTCCGTTTTCGTTTTTAATATCGCAGTCTTCAAATACACATCCGCATACAGGGCTTTCCTCAGAAAGCACCGATACCACATCGGGCCATAAAAAATCAAAGGCTCCATTTGGAGTTTTATCATCTATTTCGTACTTTACATTTATTTTTACCTGCTCTGCAGCATTGATTGTATTAAAAATCGCGCTCTCCATTAAAGCCTTATACCTGTTTGGTATAAGGCTCTTTGAAGACACTTCTGCCTGAAGTATTTTTGTACTTTTTGAAACCGTAAGTTTTTCAACATAAGCATCTGAAAAAGCCGCTTTGACATAATCTTTGGCATTTACTTTTTCAAAAACCTTTAAAAACCTTTCGTGCATTTCTTTCACCTATTTCTTAAAGGAGAGCTATTTCCTTAAGAAGTTCATCTACAAGCTTTTCTTCGGGAACTTTTCTGAGTATCTCTCCCTTTTTAAATATCAGTCCTTCTCCGTGTCCTCCGGCAATTCCGATATCGGCTTCCCTTGCCTCTCCGGGACCGTTTACGGCACATCCCATAACCGCAACTTTAATGTTTTTATCTATGTCTTTTATCTTGCTTTCAACCTCATTTGCTATTTTTATAAGGTCAATGCTTGTTCTTCCGCATGTAGGACATGAAATAAACTCAACACCGAATTTACGGAGATTCAAATCTTTGAGTATTTCTTTAGCGGCATAAATTTCCTCCACGGGGTCGCCTGTAAGCGATACTCTTATGGTATCACCTATTCCCCTTGAAAGAATGGCTCCGATGCCGACCGCTGACTTTATTGTTCCTCCCCAGACCGTACCTGCCTCAGTTATTCCTACATGAAGAGGATAGTCCACGGTATTTGACAGAAGCTCATAGACTTCTATCGAAAAAGGAACATTTGAAGCCTTTATTGAAATGGCTGTATCATAAAAATCATTCTGCTCCAAAAGCTTAACGTGTCTAAGGGCACTTTCGACAAGGCCCTGAGGTGTTACACCACCGTATTTTTCTACAAGTTCTTTTTCAAGAGAACCTGAGTTAACACCTACTCTTATGGGTATATGGTTCTTTTTTGCCATATCGGCAACCTGCTTAACTCTGTCAGCACTGCCGATATTTCCCGGATTTATTCTTATTTTATCAATTCCGTTATCCATACATTTAAGAGCAAGTCTGTAATCGAAATGTATATCAGCAACCAGCGGAATGTCTATGCTATTTTTAATGTCTCTGATACATTCTGCCGCCTGCATATCAGGTACTGCAACTCTTATTATCTCGCAGCCTGCCTTTTCAAGTTTTTTAATCTGTTCTACAGTTGACTTTACGTCTCTTGTGTCAGTATTGCACATGGACTGAATGGCAATAGGATTATTTCCGCCTATCTTCACTCCGCCTATGTTTATTTCTCTAGTCATTTTTCTTTTGCAGCTCATTTTTATCACCGTACCAAATTAACTATATCATTAAATGCAATAAACGCCATAAATACCATAAGCATAACATATCCCACTAGGTGTATTTTTCCTTCGGTTTCGGGATTTACAGGCTTTTTTCTTATTCCTTCTACGATAAGGAATGCAAGTCTTCCTCCGTCAACCGCAGGTATGGGAAATAAGTTGAAAACACCAAGGTTTGTGCTGAGAAGGGCTGAAAGCGCAAAAAGATTTAATATGGCATCCTTTACGCCATATACCATACCCGCTTCATAGGTATCGCCAATGGTATTTATTATTCCTATGGGACCTGATACATCTTCGGATTTAACCTGGAATGTAAAAAGCTGTACCAGTCCGCTGACTACGCTTTTTACAAAATAGGCCATCATACCTATATCCGTTTTTATGGTTTCAATTATGCTGGACCTTTCATAGCCTTCAATTTCATCGGAAAAAAGTCCATATCTGCCGTCAAAACTGAATCCAAGCATATATCTGCCCGTTTCTTCGCTGTATTCTGGCGTAATGGAAACTGATATCTTTTCTCCGTCTCGTGAAACAGTCATATCGACTGCACTGTCCGAGTTTCTTGTGGCAAGGGCAACATAGTAATCCTGATAAATGGATATTCTCTCGCCGTTTACCTTTACGATTTTATCTCCTGCCTGAAGTCCTGCTTCATAGGCCGGGCTGTTTTCAACTACAGAGTTTATTTCAGGAACAAGAAAACCGTTTACTCCAAGAAGTATAAATACAAGGATGAAAGCAAGAACAAAGTTCATTGCAGGTCCTGCAAAAATAACCCCTATTTTCTGCATAACACTCTTTTGATTGAATGAACGGGATTTTTCATAATCCGGGTCTACCATATCACTGTATTCCTCATCGTCCATTTCCCCCTGCATTTTGCAGTATCCTCCGATAGGAAAAGCTCTTAAAGAGTATTCTGTCTCTCCCCTTTTCTTTGAGACGATAAGCGGTCCCATACCGACAGAAAATTCCTCAACACGAATACCACATTTTTTAGCAGCAAAAAAGTGTCCTAATTCATGGACAATTATTATAATCGAAAATACTATTATAGCTATAATTATCGACAATTTTTAATTCTCCTTAGTCATTATTAGATTATTTGAAAAATTTCTTGCCCATTTATCCGCTTCCACCAGGTCTTCAACCGCATAGTCATATTTAACATTATATGACATCATTGTTTTTTCTATTATATCAGCTATATCCAAAAAGCCTATTTTATTTTCAAGAAAAGCTGCCACTGCCATTTCATTGGCTCCATTCATTACAGTTGGCATTGTGCCTCCTGTTTTGATTGCTCTATAGGCCAGTGAAAGACATTTGAAAGTATCCATATCGGGCTTTTCAAATGTGAGGCTGTTTCTTTGCGCAAAGTCAATCTTCGGAAAGCTGTTTTTAACTCTTTTAGGATATGTGAGAGCATACTGTATAGGAACTTTCATATCAGGCTCGCCCATCTGAGCTATGACTGCTCCGTCTTCATATTCCACAGCCGAATGTACTATGCTCTGAGGATGTATAAGTACCTCAATATCTTCAACATCGACACCAAAGAGCCATTTAGCCTCAATTACTTCAAGGCCCTTATTCATAAGACTGGCCGAATCGATAGTTACTTTCTTTCCCATACTCCAGTTAGGATGCTTAAGGGCGTCCTCTGCCCTTACATTTAAAAGTTCTTCCCTTTTTCTTCCTCTGAAAGGTCCGCCGGATGCGGTCAGAAGTATTCTTCTTATTTTATTGTCTTCATTACCTCTGAGACATTGGAAAATAGCCGAATGTTCGCTGTCTACAGGATAAAGCTTAACACCGTATTTTTTAACCGCGTTTATTATAAGCTCACCGGCAGAAACAAGGGTTTCTTTATTGGCCAGTGCAATATTTTTGCCGGCTTTTATGGCCTCAAATGTCGGCACTATTCCTATATTTCCTACAACAGAAGTAACTACTGTATCAGATTCTTTATAAACTGCAGCTTCAATAAGTCCGTCAATACCGCTTAATATTTTTGTGCCGCAGTCTTTTACTCTCTCTTTAAGTTTTTCCGCCATTTCTTCGTTCATTACGGCGGCTATATCGGGATTAAATTCTCTTATCTGTTTTTCAAGCAGTTCAATGTTATTATTTGCAGTAATCGCTTTAACATTTATACCGCCTATCTCTCTTACAACATCGAGGGTCTGAGTACCGATAGAACCCGTTGAACCAAGAATTGATATATTTTTTGCCATTGTTCTCCCTCTCTTACATAACTGTTATAAGATAAAACATTGAATAGTATACTACGGGTGCAGCAAAGAGCACACTGTCAAACCTATCCAGCACACCGCCATGGCCTGGCATTATCTTTCCAAAGTCTTTTATTCCCACATATCTTTTCATTGCCGAAGCTGCCAAGTCTCCGATTTGTGAAAAAATTGAACCAAGGAATCCTGTAATAAAACATAAAAGCACAGTATCAACACCGGCTAAGCCGTTTCTTGATTCAAGGAATACTCCGTATACAACACAGATGCTGACTGCCACAACTACTCCGCCGATGGCACCTTCTACTGTTTTCTTTGGTGAAAGCTGTGGTATGAGTTTATGTTTTCCAAAAACCATTCCCGTAAAGTAAGCTCCCACGTCGCATCCGAATGCGCTCAGGAATATAAGCCATACAAGCAGTTTTCCATGGGTATATTCTCTTGTTAAATATACGTGTGAAATCAAAAAGCATACATAGAAAAATCCAAAAAACGTAACTATGCCATCCATAGTATTGCCGCTTTCATGGGTCAGTACTACATATACCAGTATGATAAGCATAAGCAGTGTAATGAAAATATAAAACAGTGCAGAGCTTTTTATTATCATTTCAACGAATGCCATATAAATTACACCCGCTCCAAAGCCTATAAAATGCACAGGTTTTATAAATCCCGAAAAGGCCTTATAAAATTCATAAAGCCCTATCAATGCTACAACCGTTATCGCTATTTTTAATGGAAGTCCGCCTAAAATAACAAATATTAAAAGCAGCGGAAGCGCTACAAGCGCTGATATAATTCTTGTTTTCATAAACACAACTCCCGTATTTATCTGCCGCCAAAACGTCTGTCCCTATTCTGATAATAGCAGATATCCTCGTATAAATCTTCCTCAGTATAGTCAGGCCACAGCTTTTTATTAAATACAAATTCGGAATAAGCTATCTGCCAAAGAAGGAAATTACTTATTCTTTCTTCACCGCTGGTCCTAATAACAAGTTCAGGGTCTGGATAAAATCCGGTATCAAGACTTTCTGATATCATTTCTTCTGTTATATCGTCAGCCTTAAGTTCTCCGGCTTCAACTTTTTTCGCTATTTTCTGGACGCCCCTTAATATATCGTCTCTTCCGCCGTAGTTAAGTGCTATGTGGAGATTAAGACCGGGCTTGTCCGCTGAAAGGCTCTCAATTTTTTTGATTTTTTCCTGTATGTCAGCGTCAAGTCTGCTTTTTTCTCCTATTATGTCTATTTTGATGTTTTCTTTATCTGCCTTCGCAATATATCTGTCAAGGTAGCTTCTTAAAAGGTCCATTATGCCCTTTACTTCTTCCTCTGTCCTCTTCCAGTTTTCAGTGGAAAAAGCATAAACCGTAAGATGCTTAACTCCAAGTTTATCAGCAGCCTTTGTTATATTCTCTAATGTGTCAGCTCCCGCTTTATGGCCAAATTTTCTAGGAAGAAATCTTTTCTTTGCCCATCTTCCGTTTCCGTCCATAATTATAGCTATATGGACCGGAAGCTTCTCCATATCAATTTCGTCTTTAAGTGTCTTCATATTATCCTCCGTTATTTAAAAAGCCCCATAAGAGGGGCATAAAATTTTATACCGAAAGAATATCCTTGCTCTTGCTTTCGATTTTCTTGTCGATTTCAACGATATATTTATCTGTAAGTTTCTGTATCTCATCAAGAAGGTCATTAAGTACGTCCTCGGAAAAATCGCCTTTCTTCTCCTGCTTTTTGAATACATCAACTGCGTCTCTTCTTATATTTCTTATGGCAACCTTAGAATCTTCGCCTTTTTTCTTAACGTCTTTTGTAAGTTCCTTTCTTCTTTCCTCTGTAAGTTCAGGGAATACAAGTCTGATAACTTTACCGTCGTTTGAAGGGTTAATTCCAAGGTCTGAAGTGTTAATTGCTTTTTCAATGGCCTTAAGAAGAGATGATTCCCAGGGTTTTATCTCAATAAGTCTGGCCTCAGGTACAGTTATGTTTCCAACCTGATTTATGGGGGTAGGTGTTCCATAGTAATCTACAGTAATTTTGTCAAGAACCTTTGGATTTGCTCTTCCTACTCTTATAGTAGCAAATTCATTTTCAAGGGCTGTTAAAGTTTTTTTCATTTTTTCTTCATAAACTGCTGTTTGAGTGGACATATTCTGGCCTCCTTATTTTTTTATAAATCAAATTTATCCTACTGTTACAACCGTACCTATTTTTTCTCCTTTGACAGCTCTCATAAGACTGTTCTCTTCATTGAGTCCAAATATAAGCACCGGTATTTTCTGTTCATAGCAAAGACTTGCGGCTGTTGTATCTACAACTCTGAGTCCCTGTCTTATTATATCCTGGCATTTTATCTCGTCAATTTTCTTTGCATTAGGATTTGTCTTAGGGTCACTGTCATAAACACCGTCTACATTCTTGGCAAAAAGAAGAATATCAGCATCAAGCTCTGCTCCTCTTAAAGCTGTTACCGTATCCGTTGAGAAATATGGATGTCCTATTCCTGCAGCAAATATAACGATTTCTCCCTTTTCAAGATGTTCAACAGCCTTTTCCTTTGAAAACTGCTCTGTTACGGTTCCAACGATAATGGGAGTCTGCACAGTCGCTTTAACGCCTCTCTGTCTGAATGCGTCAGCAACATATACTGCATTCATTACTGTGGCAAGCATACCTATCTGGTCAGCTTTTGTTCTGTCCATGGCTTCGTTTGAACTTCTGCCCCTCCAAATATTGCCGCCTCCGATAACGAGTGCTACCTGAGTTCCCATATCTAATATATTTTTTATCTGGTCTACAACGGAGAAGATTGTTTCATCATCATACATTACTCCGTCTTTATCACCGGCAAGTGCCTCACCGCTGAGTTTAAGTATAATTCTTTTGTACAATTTAAGCACATCCCCTTAATTTTAACTCATATATAAGTTACCACATTTTATGAAATTTTTCCACATAATTATTAAAATTAGTCTTTAGCCTTAATTATAAGAGCCATACCTTCATCAAAACTATACACGGCATACTCGCCCTCCATCACATTACTGACGCCGAGCGGAGAATCCATATAAAGTGTAGCTTTATTAAGAGGATACTCTAGTCCTGTCGTACTTACGCCCTTTACTTCGGGAGTTATTGGTACAAAAGAAACTAAGTCGCCTTTTTTTCCGTAAATTTCACACTTGCCGTCCGATAATGTGATGACATTATTTTCATTGACAAGTCTGCCCTTTATTCCTTTTTTATTTATTCTTATAAGCAAAAATACATTTGCAAGCGTATGGTCCATTCTGCTTCCGATACCGCCGATAAGTGTAATATCATCGGCACCTATTTCAATGGCGTGATTTATTCCAAGTTCCATATCAGTTTCATCTTTTCTGCAGGGAACCTGTTTTAATTCAATGTTTTGACTGCGGTAGTATTCAAGGACATCACTGCTTACGCTGTCAAAATCCCCTACTATGTAATCCGGAGTAATTCCCAGTTTCATAGCGTGTCTCATACCGCCGTCACAGCATATTATTACCGCATCTTTTATATACTCAGCGCAAAAGCTGTAGTCAGTTATATCAGCATTCGCAAAAACAACCGCTTTCATTTTAATCATACTCCCTGATAACAGCAAGCATATCTCTGACTGTATTGTCCATATCTTCCGCACCGAATACGGCTGAGCCTGCTACAACAACATCAACGCCGCTGTCCATAACTTCTTTTATATTGCCAAGGCCGACGCCTCCGTCAACCTCTATTTCATAGGAATATCCCTTTTCTTCTCTGATTTTCTTAAGCTCTGTTATCTTTTCAAGACATTCAGGCATAAGCTTCTGTCCGCCAAAACCGGGCTCAACAGTCATTACAAGAACAAGGTCTACCTTATCAAGATATTCCTCTATGGCGCTTATAGGTGTTTTAGGCTTTATTGTTATTCCTGATTTAACACCGTAAGATTTTATTTTTTCTATGACTTCTTCGGGCTTTTCACAGGCTTCAACATGGAAATTGACTATGTCAGCCCCTGCCTTTACAAAGTCGTCAATATAGCGTATAGGGTCTGTTATCATAAGATGCACGTCAAAAACCATATTGCAGCTTTTTCTGATGCACTTATATACAGGCGCTCCAAAACTGATATTCGGAACGAAAATACCGTCCATTACATCAATATGAAGATACTGTGCGCCGGCTTTTTCAATTACTTCAAGCTGTTCATTAAGTCTTCCAAAATCGGCCGATAACATCGACGGAGAAAGTTTTTTCATTTCATTCGTTTCCTTTCCTCAATTATCTCATTATATATGTCTACATACCTTTGATATCTTGATTCGCTTATGGTCTTTCCCACCTGAGCTTTTACAGCGCAGTATCTTTCGTCTTCATTTATATGTTTACAGCCACTGTATCTGCAGTCATCAAGATAAGGCAGAAACTCCCTGAAATATGTCTCAAGTTTTTCCGGCTCAATACCGCTCATATCAAGAGATGTGAAGCCCGGAGAATCCACAATAAACGTATTTTCGTCGATTTCCATTAACTCCGACTGTCTTGTGGTATGTCTTCCTCTCTCTATTTTTCTGCTTATTTCTCCGACCTGTGCTTTTATATCGGGCTTTATGGCATTTAACACACTGCTCTTTCCTACACCGGAAGGTCCTGCAAGAACAGAGGTTTTTCCCTTGAGTCTGCTTTTAAGTATATCTATTCCATAATTCTTAGCCGCACTGACCGTTATTACATCAAAACCGGCCTTTGAATATATGTCATAAATCTCCTTATATTTTTCTTCGGAATCCAAATCAATCTTATTTATGCAGATAAGGATATCCAGTTTCTGCTGTTCCGCAAGAACTATAAATCTATCCATTATATCAGGATTGAAGTCAGGACTTACAGACGCAAAAACTATTATTGCCTGGTCTATATTGGATACCCTTGGCCTTAAAAGACAGTTCTTTCTTTCCTCGATAACGTCGAGACTGCCCTTTTTATTTTTTTCGTCTATTATGCTTATAAGGACTCTGTCGCCTACTGTCGGCTTTATTCCTTCTTTTCTGAACTTGCCTCTCGCACGGCATTCATAGATACCCTGCTCAGTAGCTATATAGTAAAACCCGCCTATTCCTTTAATTATAGTACCATTAAGCATATACACACCCATTATTCCATACTTCCAAGTGCAGGAACGTCATCTCCTACATCTGTGCTGTTTCCAGTTGAAGTTGATGTATTAGTCTGGTTATTTGTCTGAGATGAAGTATCTGTTGACTGGTTATTGTTTGTTGTTTCTCCGCCGTCTGAACCTATAGGAGCGGTATTTGAATTAGAATCGCTTCCGGTTGAAGTTGAAGTGCTGTTTCCGGATGTTGTTCCGCCTGAACTTCCAGAGCTTCCTGAACTGCTTGTTGACTGCTGAACAGGTCTTCCTGTACTTACAACAATATCAATTGCACTGTTTTTAAGTATTTCCTGTCCAGGCTCAGCTGTCTGTGTTATTACATAGCCCTTTGCAACGGAAGAACTTGATGTATAAGATACGTTTCCTACTGTAAGTCCGCTGGAAGTTATTTTATTCTTTGCGCTTTCCTCTGTAAGGCCAACTACCTTAGGCACTACAGCATTGATGCTGTCCTGGTCTCTGCAGATAGTAAGTATTACGTCAGTTGACTCGCTTACAGGAGTATTTCCTTCAGGAGACTGTTTTATTACCTGGCCTTCCTGATATGTCTCGTCATATTCATATTCAATAATTATGTTGGCATTAAGAGCTGAAGTTATCTCTGATATTGCCTCGCTCTCCTGCTTTCCTACTACGTTGGGAAGATTATACATATCAGCGCCAGAACTTATGGTTACCATTATTTCCATTTTTCCGGTTATTTCTGTACCTTCATCAACGTCCTGTGTAAGTATTGTGTCCTTAGGTTCAACGCTGTCTACAACGGCACCTTCAATAAGTGTTATGCCAAGTTCAGATGCCTTTTCTTCGGCTTCAGTCATTGTCATTCCGACAAACTGAGGCACAGTCTGTGCTTTATTGAATACGGCAGCCGCATTGTCAAACACATTAAAGAATTTTATACCTACGAACACGATTATACCAATAATGATAAATGAAGTGATTACAGCCGCAATTGTAACCTTTCTTTCCTGGCGTTTTTCTTCGTCGAATTCCTTATAGTAATCGTCAAAGTCATCGTCATAATCGTCGTCATCGTCGTCATAATAATCGTCATCATCATAACTGTCGTATTCATTATTAAGTTTCAGCTTCTTGCTGTATTTATCAAATCCGACACTTCTCTTGGGAAGTTTTATATTCTTAGCAAGCTCGACCTTGATTTCGTTCTCGTCGTTTTCTTCTTCCTTATTTTCCTCTTCGGGATAGTCATCATAATCATCTTCATATTCGTCATCATAGTCATCGTATGATTCGTCATATTCCTGATTATTCTGTACGTTTCCTTTGATATCGTCAAGGGAAAGCTGGCCTTCAAGCATAGTATCGTCATCGTCGTTTTCAGCCGCATTTGCTATTTCTTCAGCAGCGGCAACACTTACTGCTCCAGCAACGGCTGCTTTTTCGGCTAATCTTTTTTCTCTTGATGATTTGAACTGGGGAACGTCTATTTCGTCCGCAGCCTTTGCAGCAGGTTTTTCCTGTACCTTTGATTTTGAAGTCTTTGCAACCCTTGCAGCCTCTATTATGGCAAGCTTAAGGTCTGATATGAGCAGGTCAATATTGTCATATCTTTCATCGGCCTTTTTCTGTGTAGCCTTTCTGATAATTCCCTCAAGACCTCTTGTTACGTCAGGATTATACTGCTTAATGTCAGGAAGTTCCTCATTAAGATGTTTAAGCGCAATGGCTATTGAGCTGCTGGCATCAAAAGGCACCCTGCCTGTAGCCATTTCAAACATGGTTATACCGAGGGAATATATATCGCTTTTTTCATTTACATATCCGCCTCTAGCCTGCTCAGGTGAAAAATAATGAACTGAGCCCATGGCGTTTACGTCAGCGGCATAAGTATTTGTAGTGGCAGCTCTTGCAATGCCAAAGTCTGTTACTTTGATTGTTCCGTCTACAGAAACAAGTATATTCTGAGGTTTGATATCTCTATGTACTACGTGATGTTTATGTGCGTGTGAAAGAGCAGACGCTATCTGCATAGCCACACTGAGGGTTGTAAGAGTATCAAAGGGAGCTTTCTGCTCAATTGTCTTTTTAAGAGATTCGCCATGGACATATTCCATAACTATGTAGTTTATTCCTCTGTCTTCTCCGACATCGTATACTCTTACAATATTATGATGCGAAAGGCTGGCAGCCGCACTAGCCTCTGAACTGAATTTTGTTAAAAACTCTGAATTTTCCGCATATTCGTCCTTAAGAACTTTAACTGTAACAAATCTGCCCAATCTCATATCTCTTGCTTTATATGCAACAGCCATTCCGCCTGAGCCGAGTTTTTCGATAATCTGGTATCTTTTACTGATAACAGTACCCTTTTCCAACATCGTTAGTTATCCACCTTTCCATCTGCAAGAATAACGGAAATATTGTCATAACCGCCATTTTTATTTGCAAGCTCAACAAGTAAATCTGCTTTTTTGTCAAGCCCTGTTTTCTTTTTCAAAATTTTCTCTATCTCCTTGTCCGTAACCATTGACGGAAGTCCGTCTGAGCAGACAAGAATTATGCTGTCTTCCTCTATAGGGATTATCATGGTGTCAGCAGGCATATTTTTCTCAATGCCTACAGCCTTTGTTATCATATTCCTTTTCGGGTGGACTCTGGCTTCTTCAGCTGTAATCTTACCCATTCTGACCATCTCCATAACAAAAGAGTGGTCCCTCGTTATCTGTCTAAGCCCATTTCTGTCATATACATAAAGCCTGCTGTCGCCTATATGGACACAGTATATTTTTCCTCCGCATATGGCCACAGCAGTAAAAGTTGTTCCCATACCGCTGTATGACGGGTCATTTTCAGACATTTCAAATATCTTTGAATTGCTGTATCCCAAAGCATCCACAAATGCATCAAGCACATCTGAGCCGTCATTTATCACACAGTTGTTTTCAATATATTCATTAAAATATTTTATTGCTGACTGACTGGCAATTTCACCCGCATTATGGCCTCCCATGCCGTCGGCTACGATAAAATATTCAAATTCCGTATTCGGGTTTTCCGATATATAAATAGAATCTTCATTTTGACTTCTGACTCTGCCTAAATCGCATCTTCCGACAGCACTCATATTATCACCTCTTTACGGATTTTATCTCGTCTTTATATCTCTTTCTAAGCTGGCCGCAGGCAGCATCTATATCACTGCCAAGTTTTCTCCTGACAGTTGTCTCTATACCCCTTGAGAGCAGTATTTCTTCAAATGTTTTTATTGTTTCATTGGAACTTCTGACATAGTCCCTTTCTTTGACATCATTAATAGGTATCAAATTAACATGACAAAGCATACCCTTTAATTTTGAAGCCAGTTCCTTTGCATTCTGAGGGCTGTCATTTACCCCCTTAATAAGCGAATACTCAAAAGTAATCCTTCTCTTTGTTTTATCGGTATAATATCTGCAGGCTTCAAGCAGTTTATCCATGGGATTAGCCTTTGAGACAGGCATAATAGTATTTCTGATGCCGTCATTGGGTGCATGAAGGGATACCGCAAGAGTTATCTGCAAATCTTCATCCGCCAGCTCATACATTTTGTTTATGAGCCCGCAGGTAGACAGTGTGATGTGGCGCTGTCCCATATTTTTACCGTCTTTTGAGTTTATGAGTTTGATAAACTTTATAACATTATCATAGTTATCCAAAGGTTCACCGCTGCCCATAAGCACAACGCCGTTTACTTTCTCTCCTGTATCCTTTTCAGCCTCATATATCTGAGCCAGCATTTCGGAAGGCGACAAACTTTTTTCAACGCCTCCTATGGTAGATGCACAAAATGCACATCCCATACGGCATCCGGCCTGTGTAGATATGCACATGGTATTGCCATATGAATATCTCATAAATACGCTCTCTATTATATAATTATTTTCAAGTTCAAACAAGTATTTTGTCGTATTATCCTCTTTTGAGACGAGTTTTTTGACCTGTCTGACCCTGCCTATTTCATAATTTTCATCAAGTTTTTTTCTCAGATTTTCAGAAAGGTCAGTCATTTCCGAAAAGTCTGAAACGTACTTGACATGCATCCATCTGAATATCTGTTTTGCCCTAAATTTTGCCTCGCCTATCTCAGCCATTTCTGCCTGAAGTTCCTCAAGCGTAAGCGATCTTAAATCCTTTTTCATTTAGAATCCTTTCTTCCTAGCAGCAGAAATAAAAAATCCGTCTGTATCATTTATTCCGGGCAGAAGCTGTATATATCCCTCTCCCGCATACTCTTTAAGGCTGTCAGGAAGCATTTGGGATATGTCAACAGGCTCAAATCCGCCTTTATCAAGAATATATTTATAGTTTGCCTCATTTTCCTTTCTGCATATTGTGCAGGTGCTGTAAACAAGCAGTCCGCCCGGTTTAACGCATAAGGCCGAAGCATCAAGTATTTCCTTTTGAAGTACCGTTATTGTATCTATGTCATTTCCTGTTCTGTTAAGCTTTATGTCAGGTTTTTTTCTTATAAGGCCAAAGCCTGTGCAGGGTGCGTCAACAATTACCCTGTCATATTTTTCAAAGTCGCTTTCGGAAACTTTTGAAGCATCTCTAAGCTTTGTGTCGATTATATCTATTCCCAGTCTGTCGGCAGTCATCTTTATAAGTTCTACCTTATGCTCATGAATATCACAGGATACTATTTCTCCGCGGTTATGCATTTTCTCGGCGGCTAAAAATGATTTTCCGCCGGGAGCGGCACACACATCAAGTATTCTTTCTCCCTCTTTGGGTGAAAGTATGTCTACCGCAAGCATTGAGCTTTCATCCTGTACATGGAATAAACCTTCTTTAAACTCCTCAAGCTCGGTCAAATCCGCCGTACCCTTTATATGAAGGGCATTTTCAACATATACGCCGTCTCTGACCTTTATGCCCTTTTCCTCAAATTTCTTTTTAAGCTCTTCTTTTGTGGTCTTTTCGGTATTTACACATATACATACATCAGGTGCACTGTTGTCTGCCATACATATCTTTTCAACCGTATCAAAATCATATTTTGAAAGCCACATTTTAACCAGCCAAAGCGGATGGGAATATTTAACGGAAATATATTCCGGTGTGACCTGTTTAGGCATTTCGACATTTTCCCACTCAGACGCTATGCTTCTTAAAACACCGTTCACAAATCCTGACAGTTTTCCGAGACCTCTTTTTTTAACCAGCTCCACGGCTTCACTGCAGGCTGCGGAATCGGGCACACGGTCCATAAATATTATTTCATACACTGACATTCTTATAACAGATAATATGAACGGTTTCATCTTTTCAGTTTTTGTTTTTGAAAAATGATTTATTATGTAGTCTATATAAATAAGATTTCTAAGGGTGCCGTTTACGCAATCTGTGACAAAAGCTCTGTCTTTTCTGGACATAGCTCCGTTTTGTCTCAAATACTTTCTGAGAGTTACATTATTATATGCTGATATTTTATTTATTTCAGTAAGGGCATCAGCTGCCACTTCCCTTGGGTTAATAAAAATCATTTTTCCACCTCTCTGAAAATTACACATATCAAGTTATTTTACCGCATTTTACATAATTAATCAACCTATTGACACTTATTGTCGTTATATTTTTTATTTAATATAATTTTGCGCTAATTTTTAAAAAAACATATGGAAATTTATTCATAAATGTGGTAATTTAGATCTGTAATTCATTTTACAAATACAAAAGAATAAGGAGGCAATATTATGGAACTTAAAGGCTCAAGAACAGAAAAAAATCTTATGGAAGCATTCGCCGGTGAAAGCCAGGCAAGAAACAAATATACATACTTCGCTAGCGTAGCTAAAAAAGAGGGATATGAGCAGATCTCAGCTATATTCCAGCATACAGCAGATAACGAAAAAGAACATGCTAAAATGTGGTTCAAAGAACTTAAGGGTATCGGCACAACAGCTGAAAACCTTCGTTCAGCTGCTGAAGGCGAAAACTATGAGTGGACAGATATGTACGATAACTTTGCAAAAGTTGCTGAAGAAGAAGGCTTCAAAGAACTTGCTGCAAAATTCCGTATGGTAGCTGCCATCGAAAAAACTCATGAAGAAAGATACAGAAAGCTTCTTAACAACGTTGAGATGCAGAAAGTATTTGAAAAGAGCGAAGAAACTATGTGGGAATGCCGTAACTGCGGACATATCGTAATCGGCAAAAAAGCTCCTGAAGTTTGCCCCGTATGCGCTCATCCTCAGGCATATTTTGAAGTTAGAAAAGAAAACTACTAATAATATTATCCCAAACCGATAATACTATATAAAAAAGGAGGTCATTTAAAATGAAATTTTATCAGTGTTCACATTGTAAAAACATCATCACATATGTAGATAATAAGGGTGTACCCGTAATGTGCTGCGGCGAAAAGATGCAGGAACTCGTTCCCGGTACAGTTGACGCTGCCCTTGAAAAACATGTACCCGTTGTAGAGAAAGACGGAAACAAAGTATCTGTAAAGGTTGGTTCTGTTACTCATCCTATGCTTGAAGAGCATTACATTGTTTTCATTGCTATCGAAACAAAGAATGGCAGCCAGATTAAATATCTTAAGCCCGGTGAAGAGCCCGCTGCTGAATTCGTATTAGCAGACGGAGACGAGTTTGTAGCTGCTTATGAGTACTGCAACCTCCATGGTCTTTGGAAAGCTTGATAAATAAGTATAAAAAAAGAAAACCCTTTTATGGGTTTTCTTTTTTTATTTAAAAATATCAGTCTCTGTTTCTTCCACCGAATAAAACTAACAGTCTTAAGAACTGCGCTATTGCAACGGCTGCTGATGCAACATAAGTCATTGCCGCAGCACTTAATACTTTTTTAGCTCCGTCTACTTCATCATCATATAGTATTCTGCTCTCAGAAAGGCAGGCAATGGCTCTTTTTGAGGCATTGAATTCTACAGGCAGAGTTACTAATGTAAATAACACTGTAATGCCGAATAATATTATTCCAAGGGTTATAAGAGAATTTCCCATTGCTGATGAGAAGCTGAAAAGAAGTCCCAAAAGTATAAGGGGTAAAAATAATCTCGAACCAAAATTAACCGCAGGAACCATAATGCTTCTAAGGGACAAGGGAGCATATCCTCTTGCATGCTGTATTGCATGCCCTGTCTCGTGGGCTGCTACTCCTATGGCAGCAATGGAACTGCTTGAATATACATTATCCGATAATCTCAAAACCTTTTTAGATGGGTCATAATGGTCTGTAAGATTTCCTGCAACACGTTCAATGCTTACATCATATATCCCGTTAAGTTCCATAATTCTTCTTGCAGCTTCAGCTCCTGTCATACCTATTCTGCTTGGAACCCTCGAATATTTGTTAAATGTTGAAGACACCTTGCCCTGTGCAATCACAGCAAGTATAATTGCCGGCAGCACTAGTATATATGTTGAGTCAAAATAAAAGAATGGCATTATATTACCTCCTGTTTATTGTAAGATAGTCCCCTTTTCAATAGCGTGCCCCCTCATATACGCATCTGCTGTCATTTTTTTGCCGCCCTGAGCCTGTACTTCTTTTACGGCAACGGCTCCTTCACCGCTCATAACAACAAAGTCTTTTTTCCTGACATCTACTATTTCACCGGGTACTCCGTTATAATTTTGTTTTTCTTCTTCAGCAAACCATATCTTAAGCTTTTCCCCGTTTAAAAGAGTATATGCAACAGGCTGTGGATTGAGCCCCTTTATAAGATTTACAACATCAATCCCTTTTTTAGTCCAGTCTATATGCTCCATTTCTCTTGTTATCATTGGAGCAAGAGTTGCCTCGTCATTATTCTGAGGCACCCTTGGAGCCGTACCGTTTTCAATAAGCTCAAGGGTTTCTATTAGAAGGTCTGCTCCTATTACAGAAAGTCTGTCATACAGTGAGCCATAAGTATCGTTTTCAGTTATTTTTTCTTTGGCTTTAAGTATCATATCTCCGCTGTCAAGGCCTTTAGCCATATACATGGTTGTAACACCGCCATACTCTTTGCCATCGATTATGGACCACTGTATAGGTGCCGCACCTCTGTATTCGGGAAGTATTGAACCATGAACGTTTATACATCCGTATTTAGGGATGTTCAATATTTCCTCTGATAATATCTGGCCGAAAGCCACTACAACTATAACATCCGGTGCAAAATTTTTGAGTATTTCCACAAACTCCGGTTCTTTTACTTTTATCGGCTGATATACTTCTAAGCCATATTCCAGCGCTTTTTCCTTAACCGCTGAAAAGAGCATTTTCTTTCCTCTTCCCTTAGGTTTATCGGGCTGTGTAAAAACAGCAAGCACTTCGTGCTTTTTAACAATGGCATCAAGTGTAGGTACAGCAAATTCAGGCGTACCCATAAATACAATCTTCATAAAAGAGTTACTCCTTCTATCAATACATTATTTCTCCGACAGCCTTATCAATATATAAAATGCCGTCAAGATGGTCTATTTCATGACAGAGAGCTCTGGCCATAAGACCTCTTCCTTCAACTATTATTTCTTCTCCGTCTCTGTTTAATGCTTTAACCTTTGCATAAGCAGGTCTTACTACTTCAGCTGTAGCTCCGGGAATACTTAAGCAGCCTTCGTTGTCCTTAACGCTTCCTTCTGTTTCAAGTATTTCGGGATTTATAAGCTCAACAAGACCTTCTCCTACATCAATAACTACAACTCTTCTTATAACGCCTACCTGGGGAGCTGCAAGTCCGACTCCGTCTGCGTCATACATTGTATCTGCCATATCATCTAAAAGAGTAAGTATTGAACTATTTATTTCCTTTACCGGTTTACAGATTTTTCTAAGTGCTTCATCTTTTCCAGTTCTTATTTTTCTAAGTGCCATTTTTTTACCTCCATCTTCTGTTCGAGTAGTTATTATATCATAAGCCCTATTGTTTTAAAATGATTTTACAATTAAAAAGGTTAATATGTTATTATAGTTAGATGTCAAAATATTTATAAATCTCCTTCAAGGTCATTAACTATTTTTCCCTTTTTCCAAGCTAAAACAACATTCGGCATCTATATTTAATAATTATACCATACTATTTAAGATTAAAATATTGTAAATTAATATATTTTTACAGTAACAGCATCTTTTAGTTATTACTAAGCAATAAACCTGCCCTTTAAAATCTTATATATGAAAATCCAAAACCGGCTTATATATAAATTATTCCCTTATAAAAATTACCTTTTTTGCCCATAACTTCAGTCAAAATTTTAGTTCAGGAAAAAATTCAATATAATGATCTATCTGTCAATAATATCCACCAAACGTTGATTTTATCGGCTTTTCTTGCATTTTGTCTCTTCCTGTAGTATAATGTCACAGAGAATTATGTTAATAGCAAGGTGATCAAATGAAAAAACACATAAAATATATAACAGCGCTAACTGTTATGGCCGCTGTCACTTTGACTTCCCTTCCTAATGTTGATGTTGAGGCTAAAACCCTTACAGAACTCCAAAACGAAAGAGAAGAATTGGCAAAAGAGACCGAAGAAGCGCAGGAAAAACTTGAAGAAGCGAGACAAAAACAGGCTGACGTTGAAGCTGAAATCAGAGCCATGGACGACGTAGTCAATGCCGCTCAGAAAGAGCTTGATGAGGCACAGGCTGACCTTGATGATGTTACAGCCAGACTTGAGGCTTCCGAAAAAGCTCTTGAAGAAGCAACTCAGAAAAGAGAAGAACAGTTTGTTGCCTTCTCCGGAAGAATGAGATTTTTCTACGAAAACAGCCAGCTTAGTTACTTAGACATTCTTTTAAGTGCAGAAAGTTTTTCCGATATGGTAAGACGTCTTCAGTACATTGAAGATATTATGGCATACGACAACAATATACTTAATGAGCTTACAGAGACACAGAATGAAATCAAAACAAGAACAGAAGAAATAGCTGAAGAAAAAGAAATGTCAGAATATCTTCTTGGTGTAGCTCAGGAAAAAATGGACAGCCTTAATGCTGTTGTAGCCGAAAAAGAAGCTCTTATTGCATCCTATGCTCAGGATGAAGAAAAGTATAACCAGCTGATTGCCAGCAACGAAAAAGCCAGCCAGGAAGCAACACAGTTAATCAACCAGCTTCTTGCAGAGCAGTCATCGTCTAAGTCTACATACGTATATACCGGCGGACAGCTCAACTGGCCGGTACCTTCAAGGGCTGCATCAAGCTCAAGCCTTTCAAGCGGATTCGTTACAAGAGATAAGCCCATAGGTACAGGAAGAGAATTCCATACAGGTTACGATATTCCTGCATCATACGGCGCAGCTGTAGTTGCAGCAGAAGCCGGTACGGTAATATATGCCGGATGGATGAGAGGATATGGAAATACAGTAATGATTAACCACGGAAACGGACTTGTTACCCTTTACGGACATAACTCAAGCCTTACAGTATCTAAAGGCGATGTTGTAAGCCGTGGACAGCAGATAGCAAAAATAGGAAGTACAGGAAACTCAACAGGTAACCACTGCCACTTTGAGGTACGTGTAAACGGTTCACCTGTCAGCCCTGAATCTTATCTTGGTGTAGGCAATATAGGATATTAAATATCAAAAACCCCTTTTAAGCCCAAAGCTTATAAGGGGTTTTAGTTTATTTCAAATTTATATTTAATTAAGCTGGTTACTCTATTAAATATTTATCTTAGTTAAAATCAGTATCCCCTGCTCTACCTGAGTTTCCAAACAAAAAAGACATACAAACTGTATGTCTTTTCTATTTATATAGTCATTATTGGTTTAAAAAATCTACTTTTTCTCTTCCAGGCGCTTTAGTAAGCATAGATACGACTACTAAAATTATAAATCCGCTTATGCAGGCAAGTATATTTGAAGGCATTCCTAAAATTCCGGGAGCCTTTCCCGCAAGAAAGAGCTCTGAAAAAATACCTATAGCAACCGTTGAAACCATAGCCGCAAATGCACCTTTAGCATTTATTCTTTTCCAGTAAAGTCCGGCAATAAGCGGAGCGAATACAGCAGTTGAGTAAAGCAGTCCGCTGAGATACATAAGGGATATTATGTTTTCAGAGAATATGCTTATTATTCCTGCCAATATCGATACTATTACCGTAACCATTTTTATAACTTTAAGTTCGTTTTCTTTTGTGGATTTTTTATTTATATAGGGAATATATAAATCATTCACAAAAAGAGTCGATGCCGAAAGAAGTATGGAGTCGGCAGTTGACATTGAAGCCGCAAAAAGTCCTCCTAAAATTACTCCTCTTATGCCTGCCGGTATATAGTTTTTAATGAGCAGAGCATATCCCATATTGGCATCCTTAAGTCCCGGAAGAAGTACTGCAATGGCTACACCTATTATAGCTATAAGAAGTCCGTAAACTATATAGCATCCTCCGGTAAATACAAATGAAAATCTGGCAGTTTTCTTATCCTTTGACGCAAGGAGTCTCTGTATATAGTGCTGATTGGTCGCATAAACAAATGCGCTGAATAAGCACCAGGAAATGATTGTCTGCACGTCTACCTGTCCGAAATTAAAAAACTCAGCAGGCAGTGCTCTCTGCATACCTTCAAATCCTCCGGCAGAATGAACAGCAATGGGAGCTGCTATAAATGCCGATACAACAACTACTATAAACTGCAGTATATCCGTATTTACAACAGCGATAAGACCGCCGCCTGCCGTATAAAGCATAACAAAAATAACGGTTATAGCGATGGATAATATTTTAGGTATGCCTAAAATTCCATGAAGAGCCGTTGCGCCTACAAGAAACTGAGTGGAAATCTGTAAAGATGTCTCCAAAAGGTGCATAATAGTTGAAAATGTTCTTGTTCTTTTATCATATCTTTTTTCAAAAAATTCTGTTATGGTAACCATACCCGGAAGTTTTATTTTCCCTGCAAAAAATATTCCAAGCAGAATAAGCGCAGGAACGGCTGACCAGCTCCACCATGCGCCTGAAATACCGACCGCATAGCAGAAAGCCATGGTGCCGACAAGACTGCTTCCACCAAATTCTGTGGCTGCCATACTAAATCCTGCCTGCAGTTTTCCAAGCTTTGAACCGGCAAGCGTAAAGTCATCAATATCCTTTACCTGCTTTGACGAACGATAGCCCACATAAGCAGTCAGTCCAAATACAGCTATAATTACCAATATATCCAATACTGACATAGAATCTCTCCTATTATGGTAAATTATCCTCCCTTTGTACGGGAGGATAACAAATAGTTATTTACACCTTTTTATGCATTTTCTGATTTAGCTTTTAACTTTTTAATCAGTCTGCTTAATACAATACTGAGGATTATACCTGCAACGCCTACAACAGCTGAGAGCATAAATATTCTCTGATATCCTGCTATTCCATAGTTTTCAATCCAGCTTCCTGCTATGTCATAGTAGAAAGTATCAGGTACGTATCCGATTACTGATATAAGTCCGGCTGCTGCACCAGTATATCTGAGGGGGATTTTACTTTCAGATATCTGGGCAAAGCCGATTCCTGTCATACCAAAGAGTACAAACGCAAGCACAAGCATTAAAACTACTACGAGCATTGTATTTGACTGTTCAACAGGAGTAACCATCATACCTACAACACAGATTATAGCAATAACAAATCCAACAATCATCATAAATATTGTTGAACCTCTTTTATCTGATAATGCACCAAAAACGGGTCCTGCAAATATTTTTGTTCCTGTCTGTCTGATGATAGAAACTGTACCAACAAGAGTTGCTGTCATTAAAAATCCTGATTCAAGATAAGGGCTTATATAAGAAAGTGAAGCTCTCATCAGGTAGAAGCAGCAGATTATTCCGCCGACAATCCATACCTGAGGTAATTTTAACACTCCAAGGTAGTCTTTAAAAGTATATTTTGTTTCTTCACTGTCTGTTATTTTTACGTCCTTAAGAACAATATAGCTTATGATACCGATTACGATTGTAAGCACTGACTGGAAAATAAGAACATATCTGAGGCCAAGAGCTTCTACAGATACCATACCGAATATAGCAAGAGCTATAAAGCTTATTATCATACCTGATACGCCTTCAAGTCCGTTTTCCACACCAAATATTTTACCCTGCATTTCATCTGAGCCTAATGAACGGATAACTTTTATCTGTGTTGCCCAGAATGTTAATATTGTTGTGATTCCCCAAGCCATAAATGTTAACTGAATTCCTGTATAGCTTGGATATGTAGCAAGATAAAGTCCTAATGCTCCGGATGCAATATACGAGAAGCAGAGCAGTTTACGTGCGTCAAACTTATCGGCAAGCCAGCCTCCGGGGAAATACATTAAGAAACATATTTTACCGTAAATACCGTTTACCCTTCCGAACTGTTCGTGTGTAAGTCCAAGTGATACCCTCATGGGCTCATAAAATACAGATTTCATAGTCGGAAGACCAAACATTGCGTAAGTACCAAAAGCAAGTAATGTTACAGCAATGAGCCATCTATATTTTTCATACAAGCTAACCTTTTTTTCCATAACTTTTCTCCCTTTAATTTATAAAATTAAATATTTTCCAATGCCTGTTTCAAATCTTCTACCAGGTCTTTTGCGTTTTCAAGTCCTACGGCAATACGTATCATATCATCATTTTCTACCTGTATGAGAGTATGTGCTTCACCAAGACTTGTCGCAATTGTTATTACCTTTGTATTATTGCAGAGCTTATAGTCTGCTTTTCTTCTGGGAAGACCTTTTACTTCTTCCTTAAGCCAGAATGAAACGATTCCGCCGCCCATTCCGTTCATCTGTTTCTGGCACAGTTCATATCCTTCATCGCCGGGAAGCGCAGGATATATTACTTTTTCTACATAAGGAGATGTCTGTAAAAATTTTGCGATTTCAAGCGCATTTTCACAGTGCTTGCGAACTCGCATATCTAATGTTGCCATTCCCCTCATTATGAGCCAGGCATTGAAAGGTGAAAGACATGCTCCTGTAAAACAGGGCATTGACGGATATTTTATCTTATCAACAAGGTCTTTTCTTCCTATAACTCCTCCGCCAAGTGCATCGCCGTGTCCGTTGATGTACTTTGTAAGACTGTGCACAACAAGGTCTGCACCTAATGAAAGAGGTCTCTGTATCGGAGGCGGAGCAAATGTACTGTCTACAATGAATATACAGTCATTGCTCTTCGCTATCTCAGCTACAGCCTGTATATCAACAACACCAAGTTTGGGATTTGTAGGTGTTTCAATAAAGAATGCCTTTGTGTTTGACTGTATTTTCTGCTGCACGTCATTTAAGTCTATGAAATCAGCAAAACTTACGTCAATGCACATTTTTGCAAGAAAATCATTCATAAGGATATTACTGTGGAAGAATAATCCCTTTGAACATAAAAGATGGTCGCCTTTTTCAAGTATGGCGTATAATGTAGATGTTATGATTCCTAAGCCGGATGAAGCAGTTAATGCACTCTCTCCGCCCTCCATGGCTTTAAGCTTTTCTTCCAGTTCAATCAATGTGGGATTTCCTTCTCTAGTGTATAAGTAGCCAAGCTTGTCCCATGCACTGTCCATATCTTCAACTGTTCCAAATCCGAATGTAGCTGTCTGGTACAGTGGACTTGCCAAAGAGTTTGTTGCTGGGTCAAAAGAGTGGCCCGCATGAATTACCTGCGTTTCAAATGATAAATTTTTCATATCTGATTCATTCATATTAATTCCCCTCCTTTTTATATAGAAAATCATAGTGGTTTACCTAAGGTAAGGGTCAATATAAAAAATATGTATTGATTTTTGTGCAAAATGTATAATTTCATAAAATATTGAAAAATATACGGCAATATTATATAATTTAATATATGTTATAGGGGGTGGTTTATTTGCAAAAATACTTTACAATAGGAGAAACCGCAGAGATAAATGGTATTTCAATCAAAACACTGCGCCACTATGACGAAATAGGTCTTCTCAAACCAGCTTATATAGACCCAGTGACCAAATACAGATACTATGAATACGGCCAGTTCCCCTATATCGACAAAATAAAACGATATAAAAACGTAGGTATGTCCTTAAAGGATATAAAGGACTTCTTTGACCACAAAAGCCTTCAAAAACTTGAGGAATATCTAAAACAGCAGATGGACAAAATCAATAAGGAAGCGGAAAAGCTGGAGCAGATGAAACAAAATACCGAGCTGCTCATAACCTATTTCAATGATGCAAAAAACATCGAATTAGACGACCGTTTATATAAAAAACAGGAAAGCGAGCGTACAATAATTTACTGCGAAGCCCTTCCAAACCAGGATATTATGGAACTGGATATGTGTTTGAGGCAGGTCATAACCGTCAATAAGCTTGATAACTACCCTGTTATAAATCCTTATGGATATATTTTAGATACCGAAATGTTTATGAAGGACAAGCTTAAAATAACTCACGAATATGTTTCCACCACTGCTTCTGCCGTAAGCAGAGAAAACTGTATTATGAAAATCCCTGAGGGCGAATATCTTTGTTTTCAGAGCTGTATTCTTTCGCAGGACGCAAAAATTGACAAGCTTAGCAATTACCTTAAAGAAAACAATATTAAACCTAAGCTCATAATTGCCAACGAGTATCTGAAAAGCTTCTATGACCCAATACATTCACCCTACGAAATACAGGTACTAATATAAAGCCGGAATATCTTTTCTTTGTGATTCTAAATCAATAAGGAAAAGATATTTTTTATTTAGCCATTATGAAAAGTATTTACAGCTTTGTTATTTAAAATTCATTCTCTATAGTAGTCTCTCCTCCTTTTGGGCAAAAAAATAAGGCAGATAGATAACTATCTGCCTTAATAATTACTATAAAATTATTTTGCTCTTGCAGCGATTACTTTCTGCTGTACATCTCCGGGAGCCTCTTCATAGCGCTCGAAGTAGTATGTATAGCTTCCTCTGCCCTGAGTCATTGAGCGAAGGTCGATGCTGTATTTTGCTATTTCAGCAAGGGGAACTTCTGCAACGATGCATTTCTTGCCATTGTCTATTGAATCCATACTGAGGATTCTGCCGCGGCGTTTATTGATGTCACCCATAATATCGCCCATATATTTTTCAGGAACAACAACTTCCATATGTGTTATGGGTTCAAGGATAGTAGGTTTAGCCTTTGCAAGACCATCTTTAAAAGCAAGGGATGTAGCCATCTTGAATGCCATTTCTGATGAGTCAACGGGATGATATGAACCGTCAACGAGAGTTGCTTTAAGTCCTACTACAGGATATCCAGCAAGAACACCTGTATTTACACATTCCTGAAGTCCCTTTTCAACAGCAGGGAAATACTGTTTAGGTACAGAACCTCCGAATATCTTTTCTTCAAATACATATGGTTTGCTCATATCGCCTGAAGGCTCGAATTCCATCCAGACATCACCAAACTGGCCATGGCCGCCTGACTGTTTCTTATATTTACCCTGAACCTTAACTTTAGCCTTGATTGTTTCTCTGTAGGGAATGATAACGTCAAGGAGTTCAGCATCTGTCTTATACTTATTCTTAAGTTTGTTCATAAGTACGTCTATCTGCTGGTCGCCTACGCCGTAAAGGATAGTCTGTTTTGTTTCTTTATTGATTTCAACCTTAATTGTAGGGTCTTCTTCTCTAAGTTTAACAAGTGCTGCTGCAATCTTATCATCGTCGCCCTTTGCTTTAGGTGCAATAGCACGTGAATAAACTGATGCAGGAAGTTCAATCTTGCTTACCTGAACAGGGTTAACACTTGAGCAGAGTGTATCCTGTGTAGCTGTATTCTGAAGTTTTGCAAGTGCTCCGATATCTCCGGCATCAAGCTCGTCAACTTCTATCTGCTCTTTACCTCTTATTACGTAAATATGAGCAACCTTTTCTTCTGTATCTCTTTCAGGGTTATAGATAACTTTATCCTTTGTAAGTTTACCGGAAAGCACACGGAAGATATTAAGTCTGCCGATATAAGGGTCAGATATTGTCTTAAATACATAAGCAGCAAAATGATCGCTTTCGTCATTCTTTCTGATTACTGTCTCGCCTGTCTTAAGGTCTGTACATTCAAATTCAGGCTTGCACTCAACTGAAGGAGGAAGGAAGTTTTTGATTGAATTCATAAGGAGCATTATACCAAGACCATAGTTTGCTGCTCCGGTAAATAAGGGAGCTATCTTTCTCTCTTTAACACCGATATTAAGGCCTTCGTATATTTCTTCGATTGTAAGTTCTTCATCTGCGAAATACTTTTCAAGCAATTCATCAATGCTTTCAGCAGCAACTTCAATGATCATCTGTCTGAGACTTTCAACTTCGTCTCTCATATCTTCGGGGAAAGGTCCTGGTTCGAAACCTGTTCTTGAAGCGTCAAGATATTTTACTTCTCTTGTGATTACGTCGATGAATCCACGAATCTTTTCGCCTTCATAGAAAGGAATCTGAACGGGAGCTACGCTCTTTCCGAAATGATAACGGAGTTCTTTTAATACTCTTGCATAATCAGCATGTTCGTCATCCATAAAGTTCATAAAGAACATTCTGGGTGTCTGAAATTTTTCAACATATTCCCATGCTTTTTCAGTTCCTACTTCAACGCCTGCTTTACCGGAAACAACTATTACAGCTGCATCGGCAACTTTTGTTGAAAGCATAACTTCGCCGGCAAAATCGAAGTAACCGGGAGTATCTATAAAGTTGATTTTTGTATCTTTCCATTCAACCGGAAGAATTGATGAATTGATTGAAACATGGCGTTTGATTTCCTCCGGGTCATAGTCGCTGACGGTGTTGCCCTCGTCAACTTTGCCGCATCTCTTCGTTGCTCCTGATTTGAAAAGGCACGATTCCGTTATTGTTGTCTTACCGGAACCACTGTGACCCAGCATAACGACATTTCTGATTTCTTTGGATGTGTAACTTTTCATAAAATCATTCCTCCTTTATTTACAGCGCCAAGCCGTTTGCTTTTCCAGCGCATACATTCGTCTTTTAAAGCACTATGATATATAAATTCACCATTTGTGAGAAATATCCTTCTTTTTAATAAAACAAAAATATATTTTTGGATAAAACTAGATGAAAATTTCTTTAAAAATCTAGCTATTAAAAATTTGAGAAAAACAGTAACTGGCGGAGATACTT
>ERZ791934.882-NODE-882-length-35284-cov-6.252973_pt1 | contig 35284 bp, 24 predicted proteins | sample MGYA00510125_ERZ791934 | MGnify/ENA primary metagenome ERZ791934 (study PRJEB30046, sample SAMN00993240) | human gut metagenome | study: EMG produced TPA metagenomics assembly of the A metagenome-wide association study of gut microbiota in type 2...
ACCAACGACACGAGGATTTTCAGTCCTCTGCTCTACCAACTGAGCTATCTGGGCAGACATGCGATGTCCTGTGCGTAATCGGAATCAGTTTGAAGCAGCTGCTCCTCTCACTCACAACACGAATAAGTTTACAAGATTTCCCTGCATTTGTCAATATAAATTTCATTTATTTTCTCGAAACCCATTTTCGTGAAACCGCATATCACTGTTCTCCATCGAGCACCTTTTCAAACTGATCCATCGGCATCGGCCTATAGAATGCGAAGCCCTGAATCAGATCGCAGCCTACGGATTTTAAGAATTCTATCTGATCCTGACGCTCCACGCCCTCGGCTACCGTGCTGATATTCAGCTCTTTCACCATATCGATTATATATTTCAGGATCGTATGTTCCCGGTTCACATCCACGCTCACACGGAAAAATACTCCATCCAGCTTCAGCACATCGATAGGAAGATCTTTTAGAAGCCCCAGAGACGAGTAGCCGGTGCCAAAATCGTCAAGGGAACACAGAAATCCGTTGTCGTGCAGCTCTCTCACCACCTGCAGCAGATACTCCTCGTGCTCAAACGCGGCCGACTCCGTCAGTTCAATCTCCAGCAGCCCGTCAGGAATCCCGTACTGCTTCTTGATGCTGGCGTAGACCGGGATGAAATCCGGGTTATAAAACTGTATTTTAGACACGTTGACGGAGACCGGCACCACGGCAAGCCCTTTCTCCATGCGTTCATGCAGCCATATGCACACCTTTTCGAAGACGAAACGGTCCACTTTGCCGATAAAGTGGTTCTTTTCAAGCACCGGAATAAAGAGCCCCGGGGAGAGCAGGCCATTGCCCGGTACCGCCCATCTCACCAGCGCCTCCGCGCCTCTCACGACACCGTCCTCCACGCCCACCTTGGGCTGCATATAGACGACGAACTCCTCATTATCCAGGCCTTCCTGCATGCGGTCCTTCACCTTCATCTCCGCAATCAGCTTCTGCCGGATCTCATCGCCGTAGAACGCATAGTGCTTTCCCGGTTTGTTCTTGACTTCCTTCTGGGCGAAATTGGCCCGGTTGACCATCATCACCGCCTCCGGCTCCTCGACCAGATCCTCCGCGCAGCAGATTCCGCATGCGATGGTCATCATGTGGCGGTTCGACATGACAAGGGCGGAATTTAAGAACTCTTCATCCACCTGTTTCTGTGTCTCGAGCAGCTCCTCCCGGCTCTCATAGCGGCGCAGGAGTACAAACCGGTCCGCCACGTCGCGGCCCAGCAGTTCCTCTTCCTTCAGATGGCTCATGATCAGCCGTGCGTAGTCTTTGAGCAGCTCGTCCCCGTACGAGTAGCCGAATACGTCGTTTACATACTTGAAATTTTCGAAATCAATATAGAGAACCGCGAATCTGGCATCGGTTTTCCGTTCCAGTATACGGTTTACCTCGGAGTAAAACTTCTCCGTATGGTACGCCCCGGTCAGCTCATCTCTGGATGCCAAATCCTCCAGCTTTTCGTTGGTATCCTTTAATTGAAAGAATTTTCTTATGTAAAAATACATGGCAAACGCGAACGCGATGGCGCTGACCAGCGCTGTTGCCGAAATCATGCGCACCGTCCTTTCCGCCATGTCGCTGGAATACTGCTCTATGGTAAAAACCGTGTTGTTGGCTATCTCAAACAGCCTCTCGCTGGAATCGATCAGAAGATCTGCACTCTCACCCTGCCTCACAGCGTCGATCTCTTCCCTCACGGTACCCCACTGCCCCTTCAGCAGCTTTAAATTCATCTGGTACAGCCTGCAGTCCGTGGAGACCAGGCCATATATGCCGTGGCCGGTCACCAGCTCGTCCAGAATATCATCCACATACCCGATCAGTTCATCGTCAGGGCGGCCGTTCGTCTCCAGCTTCACCACCCGCTGGGAAGCTCCTCTCACAATTCCCACATAATTAATCAGCTTCCCGTAGTCCCGAATATCTGAAATCCGCTTGATCGAGACTGCGCTGATCGCCACAAGCAGGCCTAAAAGGAGCGGAAACAGTATTCTTAAATGTTTTTTCATTGGTATCCCCCTGATCAGGTTTTATTCTCCGGTCAGAATCCGGCTCGTCCTGCGCACCGTGATCCGGTCTCCTTCTTCCACCCTGCCGCAGAGCAGCGGTGCATGCACATCATACTCTGCCCGCCGCCTCATGACAGCGCCCTCGCTGTCATTGGCGTAGCAGTATTTACAGCCGCACAGGCAGGTGTCGTACGCCCCCGTTTCCACGCTCTCCACACACCCGCATTCCGGCCTCTGGTTTTTGTCTTTCTTCACACGAACCGGAACGCCCAGAATGCGTTCAATCATCGCCGGATCGACACAGCTTCCATGGCGGACTCCCACTTCGCTTAAATCCACGGTCTCCGCGCAGCTCTCCACCGTCATGCCGTACTTCTCCGCCGTCTTTGCGAACCGCTCACCCGTTCGTTTCATGATCTCTTCATCCGGCGTCTCCAGAGGGATGCCCCTCATGTTGCGTTTCGTCTTCCCATAGCAGTCCAGAAAGCTGATGACCACCTTATCCGTACAGCCGCAGATTCCTTCTGCAATCGCTTCAAACGCACGGAAATGGTACTCCGCCGGGTATCTTTCATTGAAAAGCACCGGATCGTACCGCCACACCATGCGGTCCCGTCCAGCCGTTTCCGCAGTTTCGCGGAAGATACGGATCAGCTCGTGTTTGTCCGGAAGCCCCGGTTCTATGTCACGGCCGTATCCGGTCAGTGTAAACTGTATGTAATACGGGATTTCTCCCAGTTCTCCGATCCGTCTCATCATGGGGGCCGGATTCTTCGTCCAGAACACCACTAAATCCACCAGGTCGGGAGAAAGCATGATCTTGCTGACCTGGTGGCTGTTCATCGGATTCTTCACATAGAGAAATCCCTCTTTCATTCTATTGAAAAACCAGTCGGAATAATACTGTGGAATATCCGTCCTTCTGCTCACACTCAGTATCATGGCTGCACTCCGTTTCTCTCAGGCTAAAGCCATTATACCCCATCAGAGAGCCTCCTTCAACCGTTCCACATTATTCTCCTCAAATTTAAGAAGCCGCTTCATCAGAGCCGTCACTTCCTTTTCCGCCTCTTTCTCATACTGATTGATCCGCTTGACCGCATCAATAATCCCCATATTGCTGCCCTGAATCAGCATTTCCGCAATGTGAGAGGAAGACTTATCCATCAGGGTCTTCATATCGATCATCAGGTAGGCCATGATTTTTTCCAGGGCGCCGATTCCCTTCTCATCGTAGCCATGGCGGTTCAAAAGCTTTTTCGCTTCCTCATGAATCTGCTCGTACTCCTTAAGCTGTGCCTCAATCCGTTTCTTAAACGCCTCATTGTCAATCATAGGAATCAGCTGATTTAAGGTCTCGACACCCATCTGGGAATTTTGATAAATAAAATTAAGCATTTCCGCGTCTGCGCTCATATCCAATACCTCTTTTCATATTATTATAGATTTCCATCATAGTATTGGGTAAAATGCGGCAATTCATTCTCCGGACAGCGCCGAAGACCAGAAAAAGCTTTTCAGCTTCATGTATAAAAGGAAGGCAATCCAGGGAAAATAATGGAGTATCCGCAGCAGACAACCTTATGAAATCATCATTATGACTGGAGGATTCTATGAATAAACAGCCTGTATTTTTAACGGACAGAGACCGCCTCGTGATACTGGAGGCCATCGCGGGAATGCCTAATGCGGCAGTCCCGGACAGCTTAAAACCATTTGAGGTACTGGAGCCCAACACCTCGGAAGGCGCTTCCGAAAAGCACCTCCCCATCATTGAAACCGACGGAAACCATGTGACCGTCAAGGTCGGAAGCATCTTCCATCCCATGAGCGAGGAACACAACATCGGATGGGTCTGCTTACAGACGAAGGCCGGGGCCACCATGCGGGTGCCCTTAGATCCCGCCTGTGAGCCGGTCGCCCACTTTACGCTGGAGGACGGCGATACACCGAAGGCGGCCTACGCCTGGTGCAACCTTCACGGTTTCTGGAAGACCGAGGCATAAAACCCAAGGGTCTCACCTGTACAGAGAAGCATCCCAGACCGTTTCAGGACGCGGGATGCTTCTTTTCTGTCTTCCATTCAAGTAATTTCTCAGTAAGCTCCGGATCGAACTGGCGGCCCTTGCACCGCTCAAATTCTTCCAGGATCATCATTTCATCTTTGTACCTCGTCCCTCTTCCATTCAAACCGTACTTCATGCGGTCATAGGCGTCCGCGATTGCCAGGACACGCGCTTCAAACGGGATTTGTTCACCGGCCAGGCCTCGGGGATAGCCCGTACCGTCCCAGTTTTCATGGTGGTAGAGCACTGCCTCCGCGTACACGGCGGTGTCTCCGTTGGCATGGAGTATCCGGCCGCCCACCTCCGGATGGCGCAGAACTTCTCTCTGTTCTTTCTCCGTCAGCATGCCGTTTTTATTGAGTATTTCGTCGGAAATGGAGGCCATCCCAATATCATGCAGAAGTCCGGCGCTGCATAAGCAGGCCACCTCCTCTTCACCGAGACCCATCCAAGTCCCAAAGTCATTGATAAACTGCCTGATTCTCAGGCTGTGGTCTCTCACCTGACGGTTGCGTTCAAACAGCGATTCCAGAATCATATGTACGGCCCCGTTAAACCGGCTGCCGCCTCTGACCTGTTTTCGGCTGTACATCATATCCTCGGCTGCGGCCACGATGAAGGACAGCTCTTCCTCCGGCGTATTCTTTGTGGCGGCGCCCCAGGAGAAGCTGAGGGGAATTCCTGAGATGGACTTCTCTTCCATGGCCTTTTTCGCCTCCTGCATATAGCGGCGCACCGTTTCCAGGTTCGTCCTCGGAAACAGGATTACAATCTCGTCGCCGCCGACCCGCATCAGCGTATACTCCGGTCTGGCGTTTGGTTCAGCTCATCCACGATGATTTTGATCGCCTGGTCACCGAACTCGTGGCCCAGCGTATCATTGATAATTTTCAAACCGTCGATATCCACCATGGACACGGACAGCGGAAGATTCTCCAGCACATCCATGTCATGCATCTCTTCTTTATAAAACTGGCGGTTGTAGATTCCGGTCAGCGGATCATGCACGCTTCGGTTCCAGAAGTCTCTCTGTCTCTTCTTCAGTTCCGTAATATCCGTGATCACGCTCCGGAGCAGATCGCTGCTCACCAGTTCCTCTATGCCTGGGATCTCCACCTCTTCCCGATAACAGTTGGTGGTTACCATGACATCCCGGATCTCATCCGCCCCCCGGATCTGGACTTCGATGGATTCCGGCGTTTTCTTCTTCAGCACTCTCTGAATCATTAAGTACAGTTCATCCTGAAATTCAGGCAGAACATACCGCGGAAAGCGGTGTATCTGGCATTCCTGCGGGGGGAAGCCCAGAAGACGGCATAGTGTGTTGTTGGCCGCTATGATCTGGCCGTTGTGGTTGTATACCACGTATCCTGCAGGCGCATCCTCATAGAGCCGCTGGTATCTCTGCTTCAGCAGCTCATTTTCCTGCATAATGCGTTTCATCTCTTCATTCTGGAACAGGAGTTCCTGGTAATAGATACTAAAGTCGCTGATGTCGGCTTTTTCCTTTTCTTCCATTTCTACACCTCTTAATACTCATTTTCCTCTCCTTACGGAGCAGAGTTTTTACAGCCCCCCAGCCTTACTCTGCCTGTTCTTTACGTTTATGAAAAACGGTTATCTCCAATTTCCCGATTCTGAAAGCCTTCCAGTCCGGTCGCCCTGACGGACGAAAAATCGCTCCCGTTCCGCAGCCTGCGCAGAAGCCCGTTGACCACCAGTCCCACATCATTGGGGAGGTTGGAAAACAGGTTGTTCGTAAAACGGCCTGTATGAAACACCAGGATTTGATTAATCTCATTGGCCATATGTAAAATATTATCCATCTCGTCCACGATGACGCCGCACGGTTCTTCTGTCCCTTCTGTCTCTCTGGTAATTTCTTCCTCCGTACGACTCATAGACATCTCCCTTCACACGGCACATTTGCCTTAAATACTTAAAATGTACCATTTGATAAAGTATAGTATAGCATATCATATTTCCAAAAAAAAGATATTTTTGAAATTTTCATTTATTGTCAATCCCCATGGTCTGTGATAAAATATTTTCAGTATTTTACCAGCAGAAAGGATGCCCTATGGACAGAGATTCACGCCTGTACCGTTACATCTACGAATTTTATGTTACCCGGATTCAATCGGGCTACTATATAAAAGGAGACGCCATCCCTTCCATTCATGAAATATCCGAGACATTTGGCGTGTCCGACAAAACCACACGGCGGATGCTCCGCCAGCTGAAGGAGGATGGATTTATCTCTTCCGGAAGCGGGCGGTCCTCTGTCGTGATCAAGGACTTCAGCAACGAGGATCACGCCGATTTCTGCCGGACCTATTATCTGGCCCACAAGGATGCGGCCCTGGAGCTGCAGTGTCTGAGGCGCTCGTTTCTCTCTTCCATACTGTTCCCCGCGTTCTGCCGCCTGCCGGCCGACCAGAGAGAGCAGCTGTCACAGTACCTTTCCAGAGTGCGGCGCTGGGATTTCCGGGCCTTTATCGACTTCTTCTGCACCGTGCTGGACAGCCTGGGCAATCCCCTTCTTGCCAGCCTCTTTACAGAGAGCACCATGTTCGGCCATCTCTCAGACTTATACATGATGACTGACGCCAGCTATTCCGATTTCTATTTTGACCGTCTGGCGAATTATATGGAAGATCTCCTGACATGCCATGCCGCGGAAGATTTCGGCGGGATCAAACGGCAGCTGGATCAGATCAGCCAGCTCCGGGCGGAGAAGCTGCGGAAGAACCTGGAAGCTTCCTACGCCAGAACCGGTCAGCCGGTTCCAATTCCAGTTCCGTTCCGATGGTACATCACCATGGGCAGAATCGAACACAGATCCTTTACCGCACAGATTCTCCTTTACCGAATTCTATGCCGTCAGTACCCGCCGGGGGAGTTCCTGCCGTCTGTCTCGCAGCTGGCGGAGGAATTTTCCGTGGCGGAGATCACCATACGCCGGAGTCTTTCGCTGCTGGTCAGTTTTAACGCTGTCAAAACGCTGAACGGCAAGGGCACGATGGCCCTGGATATCGTGAACCAGCAGGCCATGCAGCTTCCTCAGTCCGAGGAGTGCCGGAAAGAACTGCTTCTCTCCCTGGAGGCCTTTCAGGTACTGGCACTGACAGCCGGGAGCATCTCAAGCGTATTCTTTCCTGGTATTCCCGCTGACACGCTGGCATTTTACGCGGAGCAGATGAGGGAATGTGTACACCAGGAGGACTGCTACAGGCACTATAAGACGTGTTTCGACCTGTTCTATGCCATGGGAAACAGCGCTCTCTCGGAGGTATGCAGCCAGCTCATGTGGCAGACACTCTGGCCCATCTCCTGCCGCAGTCTATGGCTCACTCCCGGGGAGACGGCCTCCATCATGAAGGTCCTGTTACGCTCTCTGGAAGAACGGGACGCGAAGCTGTTCTCCCGGGCAGCCGGCCGGTTGTTTCTCCGAACCTTTCAGACCGTTCGCAAAGGATTGATCGAAGGCGGCGTGAAGGAAGCCGCTCATGTGGCCTGGATTGAGGAGACGGAGGAATGGCCGCCGGAATAACGCGGTCCGCGTGATATGGAAAAAGGCCCTGAAAGTTTGCATTTGCAGCTTTCAGAGCCTTCTTTTATGTTCTTATTCGTTTTATATTCTTATTCCTTCTATATTCTTATAACCTCTGGCGGATGCTTTTCACATCTCCATTCTTTGATAGTTTCTTTACTCCCAGCACGTTTCCGTCCAGCCCGGTAATCACCTTGACGCCCGGTCCGGCTTCAAATACCTTTCTTCCATTCATAAAGCCTTCCGCCCCATTTCCATTCTGAACCAGTTTAAAGGAACGGTCTCCCCAGATCTGTTCATAAACACTCTCATGGCCGCCCACGGTTCCCCAGAAGACCGCGTCATGCTCGATATGGACGCCGTACATGCGCGCCGCATACTCCAGAACCGACAGAAGGGCCGGCCCGTAACAGTCCTGTTCTCCATCCAGGCAGACAAGGGACGGCTCCGCCGTAAACGGGTCATACTGCTGGACGAAGACGCAGTCCCTGCCGATGGCCCGAAACAGCTTTTCGCCCAGTTCCGGGATCAGGCTGTCGTACCCGTAATTTTCCAAAGCCCGGATGGCCCGCTGGTACGTCAGTGCCTCCGCCTGGCCGCTCCAGTCGTTGGTCGTCACATTCCGAAACAGCGGATCGTTTACCGCGACCGATGGAAGCGGCATATGCGTCCAGAATTCCTCCGGATTCAGCAGATGTTCCTTTACGAAACGGTCGGCCATCGGCTGGGTAAAGCTGTTCCAGTACATGGCCCGCAGATTGTTATGGGTCATCGTTCGCAGCACCCGGTGATTCTTGTCCCGGTCGAAGCAGGCGCCCGCGGCGTCATCCCACAGATAGGACCGGATTTTATCCTGCACATGGGCTGCCTTCTCCTTCCAGAGCGCTTCCCGCCTGATGTCTTTCCGGATTCTGCTAATCTTTGCCAGCGTTTCCCTCGATGCGTAGGAAAAGCTCATAATATCCATGGAAGCCATGGGTACCACGCTGCATCCTTCCGGGGGCACTTCCTCGCTCCAGTCATTGGGGGCGTCCCCGTACCGGAGGGCGTGATCTTCTCCCGTGTCGTATTTGCACCAGGTCTCCAGACAGCCGTCACCGTCGGAATCCCGCACGCGCCATAAGTAGCTGTCAAAGCGTTCCAGCGTGGTGTAGAGCAGATCGAGATATCCCGGATCCTTTCCCATTAAGTAGTATACATTCAGCGCAGCGGAGGGAAAACAGAAGCCCTGGAACTTGTTGAACTGCGGAGTAATCCTGCCGTTTTCACAGGCTACGCTTCCGGGTATTCTGCCGTCCTCCCTCTGATTTTCCATAAAGAGCAGCTGATTGTTGATTCCCGCCTCCAGATTGCGTTTGGCGTACATCTCACCGCCCATGGGCTGCGTTTCCAGCCATATTTTCTCGTAACCGCCGCCTTCGATCAGCACCAGTCTGTTTTCAAACCGTTTCAGATTCTCTCTGGACTTTTCTTCAGCCGTGTCCACCAGCTTTTGAAGCAGGCCGTCGGAGGTCTGAAAGGATACACTCGTTTGATTTTTCACACTCATTTCCTCTCTGTGTCATAGTATCGCTGTGATTATCCCTTGATACCGCTCGTGCTGATTCCCTCTACCAGATACCGGTTGAAGAACAGGAAAATCAGGAATACCGGAATCAGGGACAGGGTGGACATGGCAAACATGGCGCCGTAGTCGGTCGTGGAAGTGGAATCCGCAAAATTCTTAATCGCCACGGAGGCGGTGTACATCTTCGGCTTGCTCAAATAGATCATTGGTGACATGAAATCGTCCCATTTCCAGTAGAACTGAATGATGATCGTGGTTACGATGGATGGCTTTAAAAGCGGCAGGAATATCTTTGTGAATATCGTATATTTGCTGCATCCGTCTATGATGGCTGCTTCGTCTAAATCTCTCGGAATACCGGATCCGAACTGCATCATCTGGTAGATGAAGAAGGCCTGGCCGAAGAAATGCGGCAGGATTAACGGAAGATACGTTCCGACGAAGCCGAGTTTATTGTAGATGATGTACTGCGGCACCAGAATGATCTGTGTCGGTATCATCATGGTGCAGATCATGGCCGTAAACCAGATATTTCTTCCTTTGTATTTCACCCTCGAAAATGCATAAGCCACACAGGCTGACGACAGTACCGTGGCAAGGGTAGAAACAGCGGCTACGAAAAATGAGTTGGAGAAGAAGGTGGCGAAGCTGATTCCGCCGAATCCCTTCCATCCGTTGGCAAAGTTCTCCACTCTCCAGGCCGGGGGAATCAAATTCATTCCTCCGTTTAAAATCTCTGTGTTATTTTTGAGTGAGCCGCTGATCATCCAGAGCACCGGATATATCATGAGGAGTCCGAACAGGCACACAAACAAATGGTAAAGGACTGCTTCGATTTTATGTTTTTTCGTCATAATCTTTTTCCCCCTCCTTATTGATCCGCCTCAGAAAATACCCAGAACTTCGAGGATTTGAACAGGATCAGTGTAATTACGCTGATTAAAACCAGCATGAGCCAGCTCATCGCACTCGCATACCCCATGTTGGACCACTTGAATGCGTGGTTGTAGACATAGAGGGCATAGAAGTTGGTCGCGTCGTTGGGACCTCCCTGTGTGATGACAAATGCCTGCGTAAATGCCATAAATGCCGTGATGGTCTGCATCACCAGGTTATAGAGAATGATGGGGGAAAGGCATGGAAGCGTGATGCTTAAGAAACGCTGCCATTTGTTCGCGCCGTCAATTTCCGCCGCCTCGTAATAGCTGCCCGGTATCTCCTTCAGACCTGCTGCAAAAATGATCATGGAGGAACCGAACTGCCATGCCGACATTAAGACCAGGATTCCCATGGACAGCTTCGGATCACCGAGCCAGGACAGCTTTTGAAGTCCCAAAGAAGCCAGGATCGTGTTGGCAAGGCCTTTTCTGGAAAAGATGGTCTTCCACACGAGGGCTACCGCGATACTTCCGCCGATTAAGGACGGTACGTAATACAGGGAACGGTAAAATGTCACGCCGCGCCTTCCCTGTGTCAGCAAATACGCTACAAACAGCGCGAAAATCAGCTTCGTCGGCACGGATGTAACAACGTAAATCAGGGTTACTTTTACGGAATTGATAAACCGCTCATCTTTTAAGAGTTCCAGATAGTTTTTGATTCCGATAAATGCCGGTGTCTGGCCCAGTTTATAGTCGGTTACCGAATAGTACATGGAAACCGCGATCGGTATCAGGGTGAATGCCAGAAAACCGATTATGAACGGGAGCGAAAATATATAGCCCACCGTATTGTCGTTGTACCAGAACTTTTTTCTGCTGGTTTTCCTTTCTTCCATTGGTCATTTCCTCCATTTTTTTGCGCAGAAAAGGCAGGTGAGGTGATTTTTTATAGGGGCTGGTCCCACCTGCCTTTAGTATTGGATTTGAATTGGGATTGCATCCCGTTAGTCCGCCATGCACCTCGATTCCGCTTCGCTTCATCTCGGTCACGGGCTTCGCCCTATGAAAAAGGACAAACCCAGATATGCTTATGTGCGAGCACAACGCATATCTGCATTTGCCCTTTTTCGCATGGCTCATTGCTGGCGTGTAAATTTACTCTCCGCAAATTCGACTAATTGTTTTGCCGCATCCTCTGGTGTTACATCTCCGTATTGTACTTTTTCAATCAGAAGCTTATACTGATCTTCTATCTCTGTCTTGGGGTCCGGGCTGATGACGTTGCAGTCTTCTTTGGGGAAGTTGCCGATTTTGTCTACGAAATCGTAGATCATCTTGCTGCTGTCGTCCGCCTGCTCCATAACTACATCTCTTACTTTCGACATGATCGGTACACCGCGTTCTCCGTTTAATACTTTGTTGGCCTCGATGTCATTGACAAAATAATTGATGAACTTAGCTGCTTCTTCTTTGTTTTTGGAACTCTTGGCCATACATAACTGCTGGGAGGACTGTACGCCCATTCCATAGGAGCCGTCCTTCGTGATACGCGGTACCGGCGCGATCTTGATTTCTCTGCCGGCTGCGTTGACGATGGAGGCGATCTGGTTGGAGGATACCCAGGTCATGGCTGCGTCTTCTGTTACCAGATAGTCGCCTTCGATGTCCTTGATCTCCTTGATCGCACCTGCATCAGGATACGCTCCCGCGTCCGTTAAATCCTTGATCATCTGCATATACGATGCAAAGGTGGCAGTATCCGTAAATTCCAGGCCATCGTTGGTCTTTTTGAAGAAGTTGCCGTCTTTCTCGGCCTGTGAGGCTCTCTGCGTTACACCTGCGATGAAGTTGTCCATCTTTGAGCTTCCGTAGATTCCCAGCTTCCCGGTAATCGCCAGGCAGTCAGCCTTCCACTCATCCCATGTCCAGTTGTCGGACGGCTCTTCCAGTCCCGCTTCCGCAAACATGGCCGGATCATAGGCGATTCCATAGGTGTTGGTTCCGATGGAGATTCCCACCTGGGTACCGTCGTTGTCTCTCGTGGTCGCCAGGAAGTTTTCTGTGGTGTCGCTTACATCAATGGTTCCCGCTTCGATGTAGGCGTCCATCGGTTCAATGCTGTTTATATATTTCGGGAAGTTTCCGCCCATCTGGAAGATATCCCATACATCATCTGCTGCCACCAGGGTGTCCAGCTTTGTGAAGTAGCTGTCAAAATCATAAAACTCCGCCTCAATCTGTACGTTTGGATTCTGTTCCTCATACATTTCGATTACTTTGTTGGTGGCATCATGTCTCGTCTGTGATCCCCACCACGCCATGCGAAGCGTGATCTGCTCCCCGGCCGCCGCCGATTCTTTCCCGCTGTCCGCTGCCTGTGTATTTGTCTCAGCTTTCTGTCCGCCGCATGCGGTCAGTGATGCTGCCATAATAGCTGCTGTTGTCAGTGCCATAAGTCTTCTTAATTTCATAATTGATCCCCTTTTACACCTTTCGCTGTCTTTGTTCTCACGGGTTACCTGCTTAAGCTTTTCCGGATCCGATACGTTTCTGTAAACATATCTTACTATTTAAGACTTATTTTTTCAACCAATTTGGGCACTTTCACCAATCCTTCAAAAAATCTCCGGTTTTTGCACTATATTGACTGGTTTTCTTCATCCTCATTCTTTCTTCGCTTGGATTTACGGTACTGCAGCGGAGACATCCCCACATATTTCTTAAAAACACGGTCAAAATAGGATAATCTTTCATAGCCCAGCCTTTGAGAAATTTCCTCCATGGACAGCGACTCATCCAGCAGCATATCCCTGGCATGACCGATTCTCTGACAGTTGATAAATTCGTTTACGGTAAAATTAGTCACCTCTTTGAAGATCCGGCTTAAATAGCTTTTGTCCATGTAGAAGATTCCAGCCAGATCCTCCAGTCCGTAGACCTCCGAGTAATGCTCCATAATATACTGGATTATCTCCCTTGCCTTGGCGTAACGGAGCATCTTTCCGTTTGGCATGTTGTACTCCTCACACCTCGTGCCCGCGCCATACAGCATGGATACTATAACGGAAATCAGAAGATTCTTTACCTCCGCGGGCGCGCAGGATCTCTTCTGCACCATCACCTCTTCCATCTTTTTGAGCTTTTTCTCCACTGCCGCCAGATGCTTTCCCTCCAGCCGGTAAACGCCGTGATAATTTGTGAAAAAACCGATCAGGTCCAGCTCCATGGCCTTTCCCATGCTGACCAGCCATTTCTCATCCACCTCAATCAATATTCTCTCGTGGTATTTTCCCCCGATCACATTGGTGAAGGGAATCTGCCGTTTGTCGATGAAGGTCAGCGTTCCCCTGTCCATCCGGTAGCTTTTGCTCCCCTGATAGAAAAAACGTTCCCCATCCAGAATATAATAAATCTGGTACTCATTTTTATAAAATCCGATCGTCTCCGTTAGATCACAGTCCCTGGCGACGTGGCTGATTCCGATTCCATCGCATTTTCCCGTGAAAAATACTTCTTTCATGATAGTTCCGCTACGCGCAGCGTGTCCTCCTCCTCGATCAGACGGTAAAATACCGGATGCTCCTTCAGATGCTCGTTCGGCGTATGCAGGGTCAGATACAGTTCCCCGGAAATGCTCTCAAATATCATGCCGTGGCCGCCGTCCTTTAAAAACAGCAGGCGGTCATCCTGTGTCCATTTCCCCGTAATGTCCCCATTATCCGAGTAAGCCAGCGCCTCCGTATAGCCCTCTTTTCCAAAGCTGGACCAGAGCATAATCAGGCGTCCGCCGCCTGTCCGGTAAAGATACGGGCCGTCTGTCACGTAATGAAGTCCCGGCCGGTTTTTATTGGTGATCGTCTGCACCCAACCCACTGCCTCCGAAGCATGGAACAGGGTCACCGGTTCAGACACGGCTTCCTTTAAGTCGCGGCTCAGCTCCACCGCACAGATACTGCCATCCGATATCTGCACCCACTCATGGACAAACACCATATACGGCGTCCCGTCGGGTGACACATAGAATGTGCCGTCGATACACTCCCAGTCCTTCGGCGTGATCTGGCGGTCACTGTACATGACGAACGGCCCCAGCGGACTCTCCGACTTCAAGATCGCAGTTCCCCCATGAACGCTGCTGTCCTTAAAGGTTGCAAACATATAATAAAATCCCCGGTACTTGTGCACTTCCGGAGCCCAGCAGTTCCGATCTGCCCAGAAGTCCTCCGGTTTATGGAACACTTCGAAAGGTCCGTCCCAATCCTCCATGTCTTTACTGACATAACAGTCGAAGCCGTCTGCCGCCCCCCAGCAGGTAGCGGCCCTCGTTCCGTACATATAATACGTTCCGTCCTCCACAAGTACAAATGGATCCCTGATGTTAATTTCTGTGTTTTTCATGATGTTCTTCTCCTTCCGGCAAAGCCGTTATCCTTATTTTTTTTCATCATATCACAAAACTTCAGGAAAGAACATACCCGTATTTTTTACCGGCCCTGCGGCATCTTTTGGTCATTTTGACGATATTTCGACCATTTTTTATTCGTTAATTATTAAACATTTATTGACTTCATGTCGTCTATTTGTTAAAATACAAACAAATGATGCTAATGAGACGAAGAGTAAGGCATGTGTTTACACGACAGCCCTGCTCTTTTTTTATGTATTTTTAAGCGGAGTGGACTGACTGTACCGTTTCCCAATCCGGATAAAGGAGGGGGCTTTTTAAACAGCGGGAGCGTACGGCCTGATTGCTAATAAAACTAAGGAGAAGAGAGATGAAGCTATCAACAACAACATTGTTTTATGGTCCGAGACCGGATGGAAGTGTGGCGCCCATGCTGGAGAGTATTCGCAGAATTCACAGGGCAGGCTTTAGAGATTTAGATCTTAACTTTGCGTGGACCAGAAGGCATAAGACAGAGTTGTTCTATCAGGACTGGAGAGAATGGATACAGGAGTGCAGGAGTCTGATCGGGGAACTGGGGATGACGGTCAGCCAGTCACACGCTCCATTCTATAATGTGATCGATCCGGACTACCCCTATCGGGAAGAAGAGGAGGAGATGGTGCGCCGTTCTATCATCGCTTCGTCGGAGCTGGGGGCCGGTATCGTAGTCATTCACGGCGGTTCCCTGCCATACTGCCCGGATTACCGGAAAAACAAGCGGGAAAATATCGAGTACTTAAAACCGCATCTGGAGCTGGCCGCCGAGTACGGGGTAAAAATAGCCATCGAAAATCTATTCGACATCAACGACAGTGAAAAACGGGTTCGTGTTCCCCGTTATCTGGCGGATCCGGAAGATCTAATCGATCTGGTGGATACGCTGCACCAGTCTTATGACAATGTGGGGATCGTCTGGGATTTCGGCCATGCCAATCTGATGCACTGGAACCAGCCGGAATGTCTTGAAATGATGGGAGACCGCCTGATTGCCACCCATGTTCAGGACAATTACGGTGTCATTGACGACCATCTGCTGCCCTATCTCGGTACGATAGAATGGGAGCCTATCATGAAGACCTTAAAGAAAATAAACTATCAGGGGGCGTTCGCTTACGAGACACATAAAATGACGGACCGCCTGCCGGATCCAATGATCGATGCAATGATGCGTTATGCGTATGAACTGGGGGAATATTTACTTACGCTGGCGAACTAAAGAGGAGGAGAGACTATGATAAAAAGATATTTGGCGGGGATCGCATTACTGACTGTTATCACCATGAGCGGATGTTCCGCAAAAGTTCAGGAAACAACGGCGGATGCCGGCACCACACCGGCTGCCAGCGCACCGGCCGCCGAGGCTGCTGCGGACTCAGGAACCGCTTCCGATGTGATTGAGATCGAATTCTGGCATGCGCTGGAGAACCAGTATGAGGAGACATTAAACCGTGTAGTCGGTGACTTCAACAGCACACACGACAGCATCGTGGTAAAACCCATGTATATCGGGAATTATTCCGCGTTAAACGAGGCCATCGTCTCGGCAAATGCAGCCAATACGAATCTTCCCGGCGTCGCCATGGCCAATATCCCTTATGTCACGGGCTACGGCGCAGGCGGCCTGTGTGAAGACCTGGGGCCTTATATCCAGCGCGACGGATTTGAGATTGACGACTTCGGCGAAGGTCTGATTCAGGCTGCGAAATACGAGGATGTCCAGGTTGCCCTTCCATTTCTCGTATCCACGGAAGTGGTCTATTACAACAGGGATTTAATGAAGGAGTTAGGTCTGGAGATGCCAAAGACCTGGGATGAGATGCCCCAGTTTTTAGAGAAGGCCTCCGATGTCGGCGCGGATGGCAAGACCAACCGCTACGGTATGGTAATCCCCGGCTGGATCACCTGGTACTACGAACCATTCTTTGTCAACAACGGAGTCCAGATGGTTACGCCGGAAGGCAGGACAGACCTGGCCTCTGACAATTCCATAAAACTGGTTTCCCAGTTAAAGGACTGGTGCCAGAAGGGCTACACCTACCTTGCCACAGGAGAAGATGCGGCTTCCGTCATGCGTCAGAACTTTATTGACGGAAAGGCTTTATCCATCGTTTACACCAGTTCCTTATTTGACACCATGGCAGACAGCTGCAGCTTTGATGTCGGGATGGAATGGCTGCCCGGAGGCAAGACAAAGGAGCAGGAATTAGGCGGAAATGTCTTATTCCTCCCGGCCAAGAACGATCAGAAGGTAAAGGACGCCTCCTGGGAATTCCTCTCTTACTTAATGAGCAAGGAGGTCAATATGATCTGGGCTTCCGAGTCCGGATATCTGCCCACCAGAAAATCGGTACAGGAGACCGAGGAAGGCAAGGCCTTCTTGGAGAAGAAGCCGGAGTTCCAGATTATTTTCGACAATCTGGATGTCATCACACCCGGAATTCAGCGCTCCGACTGGAGCCAGGCATCCACCACGTGGAAGAACTGGATGGACGAAATCATTCAGGAGGATCTGGACGTAGAATCCGCTCTAACTGAAATGGCAGAAGAGATAGATGAAATACTGGGGGACTCGTAAAGGAGAACGGCATTGAAGGAACAAAGAGTATCACTGCTTGAAAAGACAGAACTTTTTGTATTGGACATGGATGGAACCTTCTATCTCGGAGAACACATTTTAGAGGGAGCCCTGGAATTTCTGCAGACGCTTAAGGAGACAGGGAGGCGCTATCTGTTCTTCACCAACAATTCCTCTAAGTCCGCCGAGTCCTACATCGAGAAGCTCAGACGCATGGACTGCTCCATCGGCTCCAGCCAGATCATGACCTCCGGCGACGTGATGATCGAATATCTGAAGCATTATTATCCGGAAAAGACCGTCTATCTGCTGGGAACGCCTACGCTGTGCGAAAGCTTTCAAAAGGCCGGCATCCCTCTGACCGAAGAGCGGCCGGACCTTGTGGTGGTGGGGTTTGATACGACGCTTACCTATCACAAGCTGGAACGGGCGTGCAGTTACATCCGGGATGGGGCGGCATTTCTCGCTACCCATCTGGATATCAACTGCCCGACAGAGGACGGATTCATACCTGACTGCGGCTCCTTCTGTGCGGCGATCACGCTGTCCACAGGAAAAACGCCTAAGTATGTGGGAAAACCATTTCCGGAGACCGTCGAGATGATCTTAGAAAAGACGGGCGCCGCCAGGGATCGTACCGCCTTCGTCGGAGACCGCCTGTACACAGACGTGGCCGCCGGCGTAAACAACGGAGCCGCCGGTCTGCTGGTCCTGACGGGGGAGACGAAGAGAGAGGATCTCGATCACGCAAAGGTTCGCCCTGACGGTGTCTACCTCTCCTTAAAGGAGATGGGGGAGCTGTTAAGAGGATAACATTTAATACGGTCCGACAACAGGAACAAGGAGGCCCTGGCACGAATTTTTATGAATAATTAAAAGGGGCTGTAAAATAAGTCCCTGATTAGGAAACGCCAGTTCCGGCAATGCCGGTTCTGGCGTTTCGTTGTTTTTATATCTACTTTTTTAGACGCTCTTTGATTTCACTTTCGCAGCTTTTATTATGAAATTTATATATGTTATAACCACAAGAAATCAATGTGAGTTCGAGAATTACATTTTTCTCGCCTCTTCAAAATAATCTTTTGTAAGACTTGTCCTACTTTAATATACCGAAGGTTCCTTCTGCCTGTATACCTCGATTCATCCGCAAAAGTGCTCCTTGTATGGACTCAAGGTTCGAAATTACTTCCTGATGTATGGCGGTCAATTCCTCATTCATGCGAATTGTTCGGTTTCCCGGTGCCTTAAGAACGAGTTAGCCACAGTTAACAGAAGAAGGAACGACTGGTTGCTCTCCTGTACGATTACTTTGAGGCATTCCGACTGCTGTTGGATGTTTCCTACGGTATGCTGTACCAAGATTTTGGAAATGGGCAGCCTTAAAACATAATCAACGGGGGCGGAAATTATCTGCTCCTGTTTTTGTCGAATGAAAACATGTCTTTGATCGACTGATGAAGAACAATATTTTATGGCGATACTGCCCGTTGAAGAGGCGGCATAACAGCGTGCAGGTATAGGGTCAAGGTGTGATAAGCTGGTATCCATAAGCATAATTCCGCGTTGTGTACTGTAGTGACCGAATTAATGGCGCATTTGGTCAATACCACGCTCAAGATCTTTCTGTTTTTGGTCTTTTACAGCATTCTCCAGGAAGGACAACTGACGGAACTGTGACACCATAAGGTTACATGCCCTCACGCCAAGTCTGCGAACGGGATTTTGCGGGTAATTATCTTTAAATAGAGAGAAAGATTTTTCAAAGATAGACTGTGAAGTGCAAAAGGGAATGCTGAGCCTGCCCTGACGCATAACCCTTCGGGAATAGGTATGGGAAACCAGGCAGCCGTTCTAAAAAGGAGACATCTGTACAGGCAAGGTCTTCAATGGTACGAATTCCATATTTCAGCAGCTTAGTATAGGCTGCACGTCCTACATACAAAAGAATGTCTGCCGGAAGGTGCCAGATTTTTTCTTTAAAATCCTGACCAATAACAGTGGTTACGTCCGGCTTATTTAGATGGCTTCCAATTTTCGCGAAAATTTTATTATATGACACACCGACACTTGCAGTTAGACCGAGTTCATGTTTTATCCGGTTGCGGATTTCATCTGCGATTTGTTTTCCTTCACCAAACAAGTGTGTAGAGCCGGTTACATCAAGCCAGCATTCATCCAGTCCAAAAGATTCTACCCGGTCGGTGTATTCCTCATAGATCTCACTGGCAGCTCTGGAAAATTGGATGTAGCGGTCGTAACGGGGAGGAGTGAAAATAATATCCGGGCATTTTTGACGTGCCATCCAGAGGGAATCACCGGTTGTTATTCCAAAGTTCTTGGCTTCATAATTCTTAGCAAGTTCAATTCCATGCCGGGCGTCAGGGTCACCAGCCACAGCCATCGGTTTCCCACTAAGGGCAGGATTATCGAGACACTCTACAGTTGCATAAAAATTATTCATATCTGAGTTGAACACTTAAAGTCTCGACCGGGGCCATGGGATGACTGGGGTAAATATTCCTTTTCTGCATAGCTTATATTCACTGCTTTTTCTGCGTCAATTTCAACTTCTCCTTTTCTGTTTCAATCATTCGTCTGGCATCTTCCTCAGCCTGATAAAAAATCTCCTCCCAATATTCAGCAAAACCCGCGATATCACCATCTTTCAATAGCTGCTCACCCTTTTGCACTAGTGGGACATATTTGAGATGCAGCCCGTATGCATCCGTGTGCTGCAAAGCGAGCGGCTGCCCCCAGGCCAGCAGCTCATGTAAAATGCGGAAGCATTCCCGCACAGTGAGCAATGGGCAGTTCCTTTCTATAAAAACGAGAACAGCTCCGAATGCAACGTAGCTCCGCCCCTGCTCACGCAGCTCCTCAAATGACTGAGCCAACGCGTTTAGCCTGTCTGGGGAAAGTGTTTCCAGGGTACATAGGAGTACCTGGCGGATCATCAAGGTCATTAACTGCAGACCCTCCAAAAAATAGCGGATGCCTGCCCGGACATCCGGCATGGACAGGTCCACAGGGTTTGCGACTGTATTGATGATTGTCCCCTTCCCCTGAAAAGAGGAAGTAATGCCTAACCCATTCAATATATAAATTGCCCGTCGAACTGTATTCAGTCCCATATGGTATTCCCGCGCCAATGTTGGATTGGAGGGAAGGTAGCTCCCCGCCGGATACTGGCCTCTTACGATTGCTTGGATAAGCTGTGCAACCAAGGTGTAGCGGCGCTGTGGATGTGGCCGGTCAAGGCGCCATTGGAAGAAAGCGGGTTCTGCATAATCCAGGCAATAGTCCAAGCGGGCCTTCTGGATGAAACCGTACACCTGCTGGAGTGGTTCTGCCGCTTCATACTTTTGTTTCAGGCGCTTGATAGCCTCCCTCTGCGGCTCGTGTAGTAACGCCTCGCGCGACTCAATGTCTGCTTCCTCCCAAATTAAATAGGGAAAACGGAGGTAACGGATCATTTCCCAATATAGATTTAGGATCAGACTGTTGTCCAGCGTATTCATGGCATATAGGTATAGCTGGGCCTGGGCTGAACCTGCGCCAAGCCGGGGGTTTTTTAGTTCCTCTAAAAATTCTGCCCACTCATCGTTGGTCAGACTTTGCAGCCGCCAATCCCAAAACGGTTCAAATATCAACCGTCCTGCCTCAATCAAATCCCTGATGCCAGCCTCACGGGGAATAAAATACCGGGCCGCATTTTCCCGATACTGGTCAGGGGTTGCCTGATAAATAATCCTGGCCGATTTTTTACCTTCAATTTTAATATAACCCTCATCTTCTAAAAGAGCCAAAGCAGCGTGTGCCGTTGATGGTGCGACCCGAAATAACTTTGCGATCATCAGAATCGTTGGCAGGCTGTCACCACAAGCGTAAAACCCGTAGAGTACCCTGGCTTTATAACATTCATAGGCTACGGTATACCGGCCTTTATCAACTTCCACTTTTATCCCTCTCATATTATTTATATTTTTGCAGCGATTCCCAGAAAGAACAGATGCTCCTACTTCTTTTAAGTTTACTACAAAAAGCACTTTCTAACAAGCGTTGTCATGGAGCACGCTGTTGTCCCCGTAATTGTCATCGTATTCCCCAAACACTTCTGCTGTCAGTTCTTAAATTTTGGAGAACATCAACTCATTTCCGTAAGTTTATTAATCGTGAACAACAAAAAAATCCCAAAAAATTCATGGAATGTTTTACATAGCGGACGTTTTTTGTTATAATAAAAACCACTAAATACGCATATGGGCAGAGTTGCGGATAAAGGGGGGAGTGTAATGCTGTCTGACAGATATATAGGCTGGGGGCTGGCGCTTCCCATCTGCCTGTTTTTGGTCTATGGTTTCACTTCCATGAGGACAATGGAGACCCTGGGCTACCCACAAAAAAATGCCTTTTACACTTGGCTGACCGGCGCCATACCAGGCGGGCTGCTGTTCACCTTCTGGTGTGCCTTCAATATTCCACTGACTCTGGTCTATATGATTGCATTCTTTTGTCACATGCTTCACTGGTACTATACAAGGAGCACATGGAGCGAGAAGTTGTTTGCAATCAACTTATTACATATCATCACCATGTCAATCCACATGACACTGATTGGACTGTGCGCCCTGGCGCTGAAGATCCCAATGGGAGATGTGATTGGACAGCCTTCATGGCGGATTATTACGATTTCTGTGGCGGTCTCTGCCCGCATCCTGACCGATCTGCTGCTTCCTCACCACGGACTGCTGCTGGAGGTAATACGCACCCAGACGGGAGCCGCAGAGAAGGAGCCCTTTATGGTCTTTCTATGGTTTTGCAGTATTTTCATGTGTCTGGATAGTCTGCTCTGCCAGACAAGCATTAAGTGGATCATGATTCCTGTGCTGCTTATTGCTTGTCTGGTACTCAAGCAGTTTTATATCCTGCGCTGCCTGGTACACCTGTACTCTGTTATGCTGGCCCACCATTTTGAAGACCGGCATAAAACGTTGGCGGCGGAACTGGAGCGGCAAAATCAACAGGCCGTAGCTCTGCAAAGTAAGCGCGACACGGACGCCCTGACCGGGATATACTCACGGCGGTATTTTATGGGACAAATGGAATACTTTTTATCACGGGGAGGGCTTCAGCACGGCGCCCTGGTCTATATAGACTTGGACCGTCTCAAGCAGATTAACGATTCTCGTGGACATATCATAGGTGATCAGTACCTCATCATGTTTGCGAATACCTTTGGTGCATGTTTGAGGGCGGAAGATGTATTTGCCCGGTTAGGCGGAGATGAATTTGCCGTCCTGCTTCCCGGCTGTTGTGAAAACGATGCCAGAAACCGGATGGAGGAAATACGGTCCCGACTGGCTCGAAAGGAAGACTTTGGTTACACAATTTCTTTCAGCTTTGGTGTGGCGGGAATCACTGAGACACAAAATAGTGCGGCTGAGCTGCTACGCCGCGCCGATTTGGCAATGTATCGTGACAAGGAACAGCGGCGATAGACAGGAGGTGGGAAATTGGATCTGCGACAAGTATTAGAAATTGCCATATTTGCCTTGGCTGGCGTGACTTACTTTTATTTCAACTGGCGGTATTTTTACTTTGTAAAGGCGCAAAAACAAATGACCAGCTTGCGTGTCCGCTATGTCTTGCTATGCTTTGTCCTCAACTATATGATTTTTGTGGTCTGCAGTATATTGGAGCTTCATCTGGTCACCAATTGGTCCCTCTTTGCATTAGCACTCTTACTGGAAACCCTGCTGTATACCGACCGGGACAGACGATGCTCTCTGTCCAGCACACTCACTGGCATTATCTGCGGTTTAGCAATTAATATCCTCTGCCGTGCCGTGATCTCCATCGTCACCGGCCTGCCGCTTCAAAATTTTGATAACCATTCCAGACATCTGGGTAATTTAAAGGGCATCCCTGTGCCTATAGGCTTCCTTCTTGCAGGGATCGCTCTCCGTATCTTCACCAGACCAGCCTATATCGACCGGTTGAGGTTGATCCTGCACTATCCAAAGCATCAGAAATTCCTGCTGGAAATGATGGCAGGCCTGTTCTTTTACCTTTTCCTGAACCTGATCCTCTACTCCGCCCCGTTCAACGACCTGCTGCTCAAGGGCTGGAGTATCAAATCCAGTCTGTTTTCTATGATCGGATATTATATAGCCATTTGGTACACTTGGCGCATATGCCTATTGACGGATTATCAAAATAAAAACGAGGCCATAGAGCACGAATTGGCGGCCTGGCAGCAGATTGTGCCTAAACTGCATCAGGACGCGGTACATGATGGGATGACCGGGCTTTTTAACCGCCAGTATGCGCTGGAGGTGCTGGCTTCCCTGTTTGGCCGGGGGATTCCCTTTCTTCTTTGTTTTGCGGATTTGGATTGTCTGAAGCAGATGAATGATATATACGGCCATACCGAGGGAGACCGATACCTAAGAACTGTTTCGGACCAGCTCCGCCACGCTTTCCGAACGGATCAGGATATGCTGTTCCGTTATGGCGGCGATGAGTTCCTGTGTCTCATACGCGGTTTGTCAATGGATGAGGTCGAGCGGAGGCTTACAGTTGTAAATGAGCGGCTGGCTAAGCTGGGGGATGAAGGATTTCACCTTCCCATTTCCATCAGTTATGGGATTGTAGACAGTCAGCTGTTCTCCGAGACTACGCGGCTCATCGCGGAGGCGGATCGAAAGATGTATGAACAGAAGCGGCGGAAACGGGCTGATAGTGATAAAGGAGGTGTGTAGATGCTGTTACAAAAGAAAATTCTGATCGTAGAAGATAATGAAATAAACCGGTTCACTCTGCGCGTGATTCTATCTCCGGAATATACCGTTCTGGAGGCGGAGGATGGGGAGCAGGCCCTCGCGATGCTGGAAGAATATGGGGAAGATATTTCGCTGATCCTGCTTGACATCATCATGCCTGTCATGGATGGTTACACATTCCTGAAGCACTTGACAGAAGACACCCGCATCTCCTCAATCCCTGTCATTGTCACCACCTCTAACGACAGCGAAGCAGAGGAGGTGGCTGCCCTGGGACGTGGCGCCACCGATTTTATCTCTAAGCCTTATCGTTCCCAGGTAATCCTGCACCGCGTGGCAAGCATTATTAAATTGCGGGAGACGGCAGCCATTCTCAACATGTTCCAATACGACCGACTGACAGGGGTATACAGTAAAGAATTCTTTTACCAGCAGGTACAAAGCATCCTGTTTCACAGCCCCGATGTGAAATACGATATCTTATGCTCGGATATTGAGAACTTTAAACTTATCAACGATGCGTTTGGTGTCGCCGCCGGAGACCACCTCCTGCAGGAAGTGGCAAACCTGCACAGACAGTGTTTGGGAACCCGGGGAATTTGCGGCAGGCTGAATGCAGATCAGTTTGTCTGCCTTCTGGAACATCGGGCCGATTACGCAGATGAGATGTTTGTCCAGTCAGATAATAAAATTAACAACGGCTTCGATGATAAGAACGTGATAATAAAATATGGAATATATATTATACATGACCGCGAGGTACCTGTAGAGCAGATGTGCGACCGGGCATTGCTGGCAGTCCAAAGCATCAAGGGGCAGTACGGTAAGCATTTTGCTATCTACAACGATAGACTGCGGGAAAAGCTGAGAGGCCGCCAGGCAATCACGGACGGGATGGAGGCCGCTTTGGCAACCGGTCAATTCGAGGTCTACCTCCAGCCCAAGTATCGTATCTGGGACGGACAGTTAGCCGGAGCCGAGGCGCTGGTACGCTGGAACCATCCGGAACGGGGGATGATGCCGCCGGGAGAATTTATTCCACTGTTTGAGCAAAACGGCTTTATTACAAAGTTAGACCAGTTTGTGTGGGAGCGTTCCTGTGCCCTGCTGCAAAAGTGGGATTTAAAGGGATATCCCAAAATCGAAATATCGGTAAATGTGTCCCGGCGAGATATTCACAACGTGGATATTTCAGATATCCTGACCGGAATCATACAGAGGTATGGACTTACCCCCTATCGCCTTCACCTGGAAATCACGGAGAGCGCTTATACGGACAACCCTAAGCAAATTATTGATATGGTGAGCCGTTTGCGCGGAATGGGGTTCATAATCGAAATGGACGATTTCGGCAGTGGTTATTCCTCTCTCAACATGCTCTCGGATCTGCCTATCGACATTTTGAAGCTGGATATGAAATTTATCCAGACAGAAACGGCAAAGCCGGCAGGTCAGGGCATCCTGCGTTTTATTGTAAGCCTGGCCCGTTACATGAATTTGAGCGTTGTTGCGGAAGGCGTGGAGACACGCGAACAACTGGACCGGTTACGGGAAAATGGCTGCGATTATGCCCAGGGTTATTATTTCGCAAAACCAATGCCTGCCAGTGATTTCGAGAAAATGCTCGCCTTAGTGCCCAAGTCTGGTGGTAAATCATGGCATCAAGAAAATGACCATACAGAGCATATTAGAGATCTAGGGCCGCTATAAGGTTCAACAGGCCGCAGACTGCCAGGAGGCCCTGAAAGTTCTTAGACAAAACCGTTATGAAACAGCGGTGGTAATCCTGAGCCTGTCACTTCCTGGGCCAGACGGTTTTCTGCTGCTGGACGCAATTCAGAAGGAGCGAGGGGCATGGGATATCCCGATTATCGCCACGGGCGCTGGAGAAAGCTACATTCCGGGATCCACTGACAGGTGTTCTGAACCGCAGGGGGCTGTATACCGCTGCTAAGGAGGTGCGCCAGGGGGTGGGGACGAATTTGTAGTGGTGATGCGGGAAATGCGTTCAGAGGTGGATGTATGTATCAAGGGAACAGCTATCTGCCAGACGTTTCGGGAGAGCCCTTATGCGGATTCTGCTTTAGGGCCTGCTCCGCCGGGGTGGCCCTCTGGTCAGGCAGTGAAACCATAAAAGAAATGCTTTAGTGGGCTGATCAGGCCCTATATGCCGCCAAAGCCGATGGGAAAGTCGGATGCCGGCTCTGGAAAGGAATATGTGAAATGAGTACTATAGTGACAAAAATGACAGCTTTAGAGACCGTGCAGGCGTTTTGCAGCGCATGGTTTGAGGAACGCGATGCACAGAAGGCCCACTCCTTTCTGGCCCCCGGTGAAGTTTGCTTCGTGGGCACGGGTGAGAATGAATTTGCCCATAGCTCCCAGGAAATGGAGGAGTATCTGATACGGGACGTACAGGAGATCCCAGAACCATTTTCCTTTGACCTTATGCTTTTTCAGGAGCAAGCGCTCAATGAGCTGACCAGAAACATATCAATAGGGATCACTCTCAAAAATACAAAATACAGCTGGAGGCTGCGGGCGTTTTTCACTTTGGTACGGATTCATGGGTATTGGCGCTTTCGTACACTGTGGTTTGCCGAGCCGGGGAATAGCCAGCGCGGCGAAGAGCACTATCCCCGCGCATTGGTCATAGAAAACATAGCCCGGCAGCGGCAGGAACTGCTTAACGACTCCCTGCCCGGCGGCATGATGGGCGGATATATTGAAGAAGGTTTTCCTTTTTACTTTACGAATAACCGGATGCTGGAACATTTGGGATATGCCGGCGAGGCTGAATTTGTGTCCGATATCTGCGGTATGGTTTCCAACTGTATACACGTTGATGACCGGGCTATGGTGCATGCGGAAGTAGCCCGCCAACTGGCTGAAAACAGGGAATATGTTGTGGAATACCGGATGAAACGGCGGGACGGTGCCTATATATGGGTTCATGATCTGGGCCGTGAGATAACAGCAGAAAATGGTAAGCCCGCTATTATGTCGGTGTGCATCGACATAACAAAGCAGAAGCAGGCCCAGGCCGAGGTTATGCATCTATATAATAACGTACCCGGCGCGGTGTTCCGGGTACGGTTTGATGAGGGGTTTTCAGTCGCTGATGCCAATGACGGCCTATATGAATTCCTGGGGTACACCCGCGAGGAATTTGCAGCCCTGGGAAACCAGATGGTTACGGTGGTCTATCCGGGAGACTTAGAAACTGTACGGGCAAAACTGATTAAGGATGGGGGCCGTGGAGAAACCATCCGGGATGAACACCGGCTGGTCTGTAAAGACGGCAGTGTTAAATGGGTGTCACTCAAGGCTCAGCTATTGTCCGACGATGATGGCAATCAATATTTTTACGGTGTTTTTGTAGATGTAACAGAAGAAAAACTGTCTCAGGAGCGGGTCCGTGAACTTTATGAAAAGGAGCTGGCCTATTTTGCCCAGGCGGCCTCAGCGGAGGGTAGTATTCAGGGTAAGGTCAACGTGACAAAGGATATGGTGGAGAGTTATCAGGCTACGGCAGCCGCTGCTATTGCCCGGCTTGGTGATACCTATGAGCAGGCCATTGACAATTTTGCGTCTTCTGCAGCAGATACCGAATATGGCAGCCATATCCGCAGAATCCTTGGACGCGCCCATGTATTGGAGCGCTTTGCTACCGGAGAGAAGGATATCCACTTTGAATTTCTCCGCAGACGCAATGATGGGGGAGCTTTCTGGAGCAAAACTAATTTCAGGTTCCATCAAAATCCGGAGAGCGGCGATGTAATTGCTTTCTTCTATACTATTGATGTTACAGAGCAGAAAATGCAGGAGCAGCTTATCAATAGAGTGACCGAGTTGGACTATGAGATCATTTTCGACATCGATATCCGAAACGATATTTATCATGTAGTCTCTTTCCAACCCGGAATCGAGAACATAATACCTGGAAAGGGCCGGTTTCAGGCGGAGGCAAGAGCAATCGCCAATGCCACTATGAGCGGGGAGGCTTGGAAGGAGTATCTTTCTAAGCTGGATTTTACATATATGCAGCAGGAGTTGTCCAGGCAGAGCAGCTACAATTTTATGGTCGAGACCCGCGATGAGTATGGTAATCCTCAGGTTAAGCGGTTCCAGATCTTTTATATCAGTGAGGAACTGGGCCGGGTCTGCATCGCACGCACGGATGTCACCGGCATCATCCGTCAGGAGCAGCAGCAAAGAGCATCTTTAGCTGCCGCACTTGCTGCCGCCAAGCAGGCCAATGCAGCCAAGACGGATTTTCTTTCCCGCATGAGCCATGAAATCCGCACGCCCATGAACGCAATCATTGGTATGAGCGCGATCGCTGCCCAGTCTATCGGGGACGATGAACATGTGGCGGACTGTATTTCTAAAATAGGCATCTCCTCCCGGTTCCTTCTCTCTCTGATTAACGATATTCTGGACATGAGCCGGATTGAGAGTGGCAAGATGCTCCTGAAAAGTGAAAAAATCCCCACTGAGGAGTTCATAAAGGGGCTAAACGACATCTGTTATAGCCAGGCAGCCGCCAAAGGGATTGAATATGAGTGCATCGTGGATCCCACTCTTGACGACTTTTATATCGGTGATGCCATGAAGCTGCAGCAGGTTCTTATCAATATCCTATCCAATGCCATCAAATTTACCTGTGAGGGCGGCAAGGTTACCTTTTCTGCCGCGCCACACAGGAAGACAAAGGGCGGTGCTGAACTGCGCTTTATTATAAATGATACGGGGATTGGAATGGACGAGGAGTTTCTTCCCCACATATTTGAGCCATTCTCCCAGGAGTCTATTGGCACGACAGCGCTTTATGGCGGTACTGGGCTGGGGTTGTCAATCTCTAAAAATATCGTGGACATGATGGGCGGCCGAATCGATGTGCGGACGATTAAGGGAATCGGTTCAGAGTTTACAGTGGATATAAAACTGGGAGTTACGGAGGAAGCAAAACTCCGTTATGCCAAGAAGAAAATCAACTATAACTTTTCCCGTCTGAAAACTCTGGTGGTGGATGATGATGTGGCTGTATGTGAAAGTGCGGTCGGAACACTCCGGGAGATGGGAGTCACCGCCGAATGGGTGGACAGTGGTTATAAAGCAGTGAACCGGGTACAGGAGCTTTGGGGCACCGGTGATCATTATGATATGGTTCTGATCGACTGGAAAATGCCGGAGATGGACGGGATTGAGACCGCCCGCAGGATCCGGACCATTGTGGGGCCGGATGTCACCATTATCATCATGACTGCCTACGACTGGGCCGCAATCGAGAATGAGGCGAAGCTGGCAGGCGTTAACCTGTTGATGAGCAAGCCAATGTTCAAGTCTTCGCTGGTTTCCGTCTTTTCCAAGGTACTTGGTGAGCAGGAGGAACAGGCAGACCGGCAGAAGACGGCTGAGTATGATTTTACCGGGCGGCGGATCCTTTTAGTAGAAGACAATGCGATTAACACTGAGGTAGCGGCTGCGCTTCTTGAGAGTAAAAATTTTTTTGTAGAAACTGCAGAAAACGGGTTGCGGGCTATTGAGATATTCAGCAAATCGGAAACCAGCTATTTCGATGCCATCCTCATGGATATACGGATGCCGCAGATGGACGGCCTCATGGCGGCAAACAACATCCGGCACATGACCAATGCCGATGCGAGGACGATTCCGATTATCGCAATGACTGCCAATGCCTTCGATGATGATATTGAGAAAAGCAAGGCTGCAGGGATGAACGCTCATCTGGCTAAGCCCATTGATCCGGAGCGGCTGTATCAGACCTTATATGATTTTATTATGGGACAGGAGGAGGTTTAGTCTATGGCGGATTTGAAACAAATGCTGGAAGACTATGGCGCAGATTATCAAACGACTATGGGACGCTTTGCAGGCAATGAGCAGATTTACCTGCGTATCTTCTCCATGCTTCCAAAGGATAAAAATATGAACAAGCTGAGGCAGGCATTGTCTGACTGTGATCACACAGCAGCCTTTGATGCAGCCCACACATTAAAAGGTGTGGCAGGAAATCTCGGCCTGACACCACTTCAACAGGCGCTCAGTGAAATTGTGGAGCCGCTACGAATTCAGGTACAGTGTATGGAATATACCAGTTTGTATGAAAAAGCACAAAAAGAATTTGAAAGAGCGCTCAATCTCCTTCGGGAGCTGGAAGGAGGTGAAAAGTAAGATGCAGGCACTGCCATATGAAGAACTCCAGGAAATTCTCTGCAGCATCCCCAGCGGTCTGGGCGTGTACCAGTATGACGGCGTGCACATCACACCGGTTTACCATAATCCTGCGTTTTACACTATTATGGGCTATTCGCCAGAACATATGAATTCAGCGGAACATGAAATGTCTTATCTGGGAGTACACCCGGATGATATTGGTGAACTTCATGAAAAGGTTGAGAAGGCATTCCGCTGTAATTTAAGCCTGGATCATACCTATCGCCTATGGAATGATGCGCAGCAGGAATACCGTTGGCTGCACACGGCCGGACTGGTTAAGCCTAAAAGTGATGGAACAAAGTTTTTATACAATGTATTCACAGATGTGAGCAAACAAAAGCAGACGGAACAAGAACTGCTTTCTGCAAATGAGTCGATGCAGGACATTGTGAATGCAATTCCGGGTGGTGTCGCTATTTACCGGGTTTCCGATATTTTTGAAACGGTATATTTTTCCGAAGGCGTTCCTCAACTGTCAGGACACTCCTTGGAGGAGTACCGCGAGATGGTCAGCCAGGACGCGGCTGACATGATCTATGAAGAAGATCTTGAGCGGGTGCAAACGAAGGTAAAAGAAATTGTCAGGAGCAAAGGTATGGACTCCCTTGAATTCCGGAAAAAGCACAAAGACGGCCATGTGGTATGGGTTCGCTGTCAAGCCAAGTGGCTGGGCGAGGATGATGAGTATCCAATGCTCCACTGTGTTTTCCATAATGTCAGCGACCTGAAAAGCACACAGTTCGAGATGGATCAACTGTTGAACAGCATTCCCGGCGGAATCGCAAGCTACCGGCTGGACGGGGAGCGCCTAATCCCGGTCTTTTTCTCCGATGGCGTTCCGGCTTTGTCCGGGCACAGCAGAGAAGAACTTAATTTATTGATTGCGGAAGATACGCTAAATGCTGTCTATGAACAGGATCAGGAGCGGGTAAAAAAGGCCGTAGGAGCAGCCCTGTACAGCGGTGACGTGCTGGACATCTCCTACAGGATGACTCACAAGAATGGGGGACTCATCTGGCTCCATGTCAGGGGGCAGCGCATGGGGCCATTTAGTGAGACTGCGAGGTTTTATGCAGTATTTACCGGCATGTCGGAGGAAACACGGCTATTCCAAAGCCTTGTAAATGATACAGCGGATGGGATTTATGTAATTGGCCGGGACAGCTACGAACTGTTTTACGTCAACGAGACTGAAAAACTGTCGGCAAATGAACGGTCCTGCCTGGGACAGAAGTGTTACTACGCGCTGCATGGTAAAAGCGAGCCCTGTGATTTCTGTACACTCAGAAGTCATGAACCGGACGGCAAGGAACATGAGATGGTGGTTGATGATGCCAGACGGACAGTCTACACTACACGTTTCCGTGAGATTGACTGGAAGGGCATGCCGGCCTATGTAAAATACATCCGTGATACCACAGAGGAGGCAGAGACGCGTAAAGAGCGGGACCGGCTGGAGCAGTATTTTCAGAACATGTTGAAAAACCTGCCCGGCGGTGTGGCGGTAGTACGCTACGAAGAGGATGGACAAATGGTTCCTGAATATATCTCAGAGGGCCTGGCAGCGACCACCGGGATGACCCTGGAGGAGGCATGGACGCTCTATCGGAAGGACGCGTTGATGGGCGTTCATCCGGCTGACCGGGAGTCTGTCCTGCAGCAGCTGGCTGAATACATTGCCAGCGGAGAAAAACGCTGGGAAATCGAGTACCGGCTTCAAAGTGGTTCTGGAGGTTATGTATGGGTCAAGAATACACTGACGCTCATCCAGCATGAGGGCGGGGTGCGGAGGATCTACTCCGTGTACAGCGACCTCACAAAAGAGCGGGAAGAACGCTCCCGTGTCTGGCAGCAGTACAACGACCTTATCGTGCAGCACTATCAAAAACCTGCTCCCAATACACTGGTGCTCGGCCACTGCAACATTACCCAGGACTATATTATCGAGATTATTGACAACATGGGCATGGGCCTTCGGGAAACCTTTGGCTCTGTCCGCGAAGATTTCTTTACCGGCCTCTCCGCCCTGATCCCGGATGAGGAAGAACAGCAGGCATTTTTGAATATCTATCTGCGCAGGCCAGCCATTGCCGCTTTTGAACGGGGAGAGACAGAACAGATACATGAATATTTTGTTCAGCTGCCCAATGAGGATACCGGCCGGTATGTTCAATTTACCATGCACATGGTAGCCACTCCGGACAGCAGCGATGTCACCGGGATTCTAACGGTGACGGATAATACGGAACAAGTAATTGCGCGTCGGATTGTCCAGAAGCTCTCTGTTGCAGGGTATGACTTTGTTTCGGACGTCAATTTATTGCGAGATACCTATACCATTATATCTCAGGATGAAAATGCCTCTTGTGTACCTCCACCCCAGGGGAGCCAATCTCAGTGGACAACCCATATGCTGAAAAAACTGGTTGTGCCGAGGGACAGGGAACAATATCGGAAGGGTCTGGAACCAAAACATATGCTGGAACGTCTTAAACAAAGCGGCACCTACACCTTCCCTTTTTTCATTTTTGCTGATGACGGGGATATCCAGACCAAAAACATGATTGTCTCTGCTATTGACCTGCGGCTTGGCCGGATCTGTCTGGCAAGAACGGATATCACGGAGTCAATTAAGGAACAGTATCGACTGCTCCGGGTCATTGCTTATACTTGTGAACTAGCTGGTTTCATTAATACGGAAACAGGAAGTCTTTCCATGTACACCAGACAGATGGTTCTGGAGAACCTGCCGCCTCATACGGCCTATAACTATAATGCGGTTCTGGACAATCTGGCGGGTTTCTACGAGATGACTGCCGATCGGGAAGTGGTGAAGCAGGAGTTCCGGCTGGAAACACTGCTCCGGCAATTGGCGGTTAATCCTGAGGGCTATGATTTTGTCCTGCCTTATCAAGCAGCAGACGGCTTGCGCTATAAGCAAGTCAATGTATTATGGGGAGACCAGAACCATAAGACGGTCTGCCTGGTACGGGTAGATGTGACAGATATGCTGGCTACGGAACGGGCGGCTAAAGCGGAGCTGGAGAGAGCCTTGGTGCTGTCCCGGGAGGCCGGCCGTGCCAAGAGCGACTTCCTTTCTGCAATGAGTCATGACATCCGCACCCCCATGAATGCCATAATGGGGATGACTGCGCTGGCAAATGTTAATATTGGGGACTCCGATCGGGTGCGGGACTGCCTGAAGAAGATTAATGCCGCCTCCGGCCACCTGCTGAGTTTGATTAATGATGTACTGGATATGGGCAAAATTGAGCGGAATAAGGTTACGCTGAACCGGGAAATAATCTATTTGCCGACTATGGTGAATCAAGCCGGAGAGATTGTCAGCCCCCAAGCGGATCAGGCGGGCTTGCAGTATGTACTGCGGGTGAGTGAAATCCAGCGTCCATATTTCTATGGAGATAATTTGCGGATCACTCAGATTCTTATAAACATACTGGGAAATGCGATTAAATTTACTCCCAAAGGCGGTTTAGTGCAGTTTTTCGTGGAAGAGCTTCCCGGCCTGGAAGAAACCCAATGGGTACGTTACCGCTTTACGATCAGCGACAATGGGGTGGGAATGACCGAGGAACTCCGTGAGCATCTCTTCGAGCCTTTCGTCCGCAGCCGCGCAGTGTCCCGAGTGGAGGGAACCGGGTTGGGTTTAAGCATTGTCAAGGGGCTGGTGGAACTGATGGATGGAGAGATATCCGTCCAGAGCGAACCGGGCAAGGGTTCTACCTTCCAGGTGGAACTGACGTGTGAGGTTGCATCAGCCGGAGAACAGCATTCTGCCCCTAAGGAGCAGCCGTTTGTTGATATAAACAACAGCCTCGTTGCCGGGTGCCGTTTCCTGGTGGTGGAGGACAATGAGATTAACGCCGAAATCCTTTGTGAGCTCTTGCATCTCTACGGTGCAGAGACTGAGGTCAGGGGGGACGGGGCACTGGCGGTGGAAGCCTTCCGTACTGCGGCACCGGGAACCTACGATGCGATCCTGATGGATATCCGGATGCCCGAGATGAACGGTTACGAGGCCACCCGGACTATCCGGGCGGACAAACGGCCCGATGCTAAAACTATCCCTATTATTGCAATGACTGCCAATGCTTTTGAGGAAGATGTGAAGGAAGCGCTGGAATCCGGGATGAACGCCCATATTGCAAAGCCGCTGGACATTGGCACCCTTTATAAAACATTGAACAAATTGCTGCCCACCCAATAGAGATGGCTGTATAACCAGGCGGTGGCTATTATGGAGGTTCTCCTGTCTGAAACGAACGGGGTAGACTTGTTACAGACAATCAGACAGGACAAGACCACGTGGATCTGGAACATACCTACATCTATGGCACGAAAATAGAGGCGAATGCGAACCGCTATACCTGGGTATGGAAAAAATCCTGTACAAAGAATCGTGGAAAAGTTTTTGAAGATTTCGATGCTGATCAACGCTATGAACCAGGAAGTGTTAGGATATTTCAATCTGAAACATGAGAAGCGGGAAGAGTATGCCATCGATTATGTTTCTAAACTCCTGCAACTGTACAGGAAAGGTACCGGACTGGATGAATCCACTTTTGTTTCCGGTTGTGGTCATCGAAAAAGCATTGATCAAAAGCAGTATCAGGAATTACAGGGATATCTTGAACGCTTAAAAACCTATGCACATCATATAGAAATCTGTGGAGAGGAAAGGAACAGTTATTCCAAAACAGATCACGATGCCACTTTTATGCGGTTAAAAAGAGATTACATGGGAAATGATCAGCTGCTTCCGGCCTACAACCTCCAGACTGCAGTCTGTGATGAATACATTGCAATAGTGGATGTAAAACCATACGCATCAGACATGGAATGCTTTGTTCCACTGATGGAGAAGTTTCATGAAACATATGGGCATTATCCAAAGTATCCAGTTGCGGATGCAGGGTATGGTTCTTACAATAATTATCTTTATTGCGAAGAGCATGAAATGGAAAAATATATGAAATTCACCATGTTTAAAAAAGAGACAAGCGATAAAAATTATCATGAAAATCCATATCGTGCTGTAAACTTTCAAAAAGATGAATCCGAAAATTTGCTCTGCCCAAACGGAAGAAAATTTCGTTTCA
>ERZ791934.883-NODE-883-length-35266-cov-4.259521_pt1 | contig 35266 bp, 22 predicted proteins | sample MGYA00510125_ERZ791934 | MGnify/ENA primary metagenome ERZ791934 (study PRJEB30046, sample SAMN00993240) | human gut metagenome | study: EMG produced TPA metagenomics assembly of the A metagenome-wide association study of gut microbiota in type 2...
TGATCTTCAAGGGCGTGCATTATGAGATGGAAGTACTGGCCAATAACTACGAATGGCTGGTACACAGCACCGATATGTTCCCGGTAGGAACAGAGGTAGGAATCAAGGTAGATCCTTTCGATATACAGATTATGAAGAAACCTGAGTCTGAAGATGCGGAGGCGGTTACAATTGAGGAATAAGACAAGAAAATTCAAGCGGCTGCTGGCCGGACCTTATCTCTTCTGGTCAGTATCCTTTATCATCATCCCTCTCCTTATGATCTTTTACTATGGGCTGACCGATAAGGACGGGGCTTTTACATTATTGAATATTGCAAAGATTACGACGCCGGAGAACCTGAAAGCGCTGGGGCTTGCCCTCCTGCTTTCCTTTGTAAGCACCGTGATCTGTCTGCTCCTGGCCTATCCTCTGGCGATGATCCTGTCCAACCTGGGCGTTAACCAGTCCAGTTTTATCGTGCTGATCTTCATCCTGCCCATGTGGATGAATTTCCTTCTGCGCACCCTGGCATGGCAGAATCTTCTGGAGAAGAACGGGGTAATCAATGTGATCCTGGATTTCCTGAACCTTCCTGCCCTGGAGATCATCAATACGCCTTATGCCATTGTCCTGGGCATGGTCTATAACTTCCTGCCCTTCATGGTCCTTCCGATCTATAACGTGCTGGCCAAGATCGACAAGGATGTCATAGCGGCCGCGAGGGACTTAGGCGCCAATAATGTGCAGACATTTCTGCGCATCATCCTGCCCTTAAGCGTGCCTGGGATCATCAGCGGAATTACCATGGTATTCGTGCCTGCGCTGACCACCTTCGTCATCTCCGATTTGCTTGGCGGAAGCAAGATCCTGCTGATCGGCAATGTCATCGAGCAGGAATTCAAGCAGGGAAGCAACTGGCATGTAGGAAGCGGATTGTCCCTGGTACTTATGATTTTTATTATCATCAGCATGGCATTGATTGCCAAATACGATAAAGATGGGGAGGGAACTGCATTTTGATCAAGAAATTCTTACAGCGTTTTTACCTGGTGCTCATCTTCGTGCTTCTGTACGCTCCCATCGTAACCTTGATGGTGCTGTCTTTCAATAAATCGAAGACACGCTCCAAATGGGGAGGATTTACCACCAAATGGTACGTAGAGTTATTCAAGAACGAGCAGATTATGAACGCCTTGTATACCACCCTGATTATCGCTCTTCTGTCCGCCCTGATCGCGACGGTCATAGGAACGGCGGCGGCAATCGGAATCCAGGCCATGCACCGGAAGTTCCGTACCACCATGATGGGCGTTACCAACATTCCCATGCTGAATGCGGATATCGTGACCGGCATCTCCCTGATGCTGCTCTTTATCGCATTTCGGTTTTCGCTGGGATTCTCCACCATCCTGCTGGCTCACATTACTTTTAATATCCCTTATGTGATATTAAGCGTCATGCCCAAGCTAAAGCAGACCAATGTAAGCACTTACGAGGCGGCCCTGGACCTGGGGGCTTCTCCGGTATATGCCTTCTTCAAGGTGGTATTCCCGGATATCCTTCCAGGCGTATCATCCGGATTCCTGCTGGCCTTTACCATGTCGCTGGATGACTTTATCATCACGCATTTTACCAAGGGCCCTGGAGTGGACACCCTGTCCACCAAGATATACAGCGAAGTCCGAAAAGGCATCAAGCCGGAAATGTACGCGCTGTCCACCATACTCTTCCTGTCCGTGCTCCTGCTGCTCATTCTGGTCAACATCTCGCCGGATGAAAAGCCGGATAAGCACAAAGCTGTTACCGCCAGAAGCATAAGGCGCCATAAAGCCGGCCGCTTCCTTCTTCGCAAGGTCGTTCCCGTCATGATGGCAGTGGTGGTAATCGTGGGCGGCTTCTTCTATGGCTCCAAGGCAGCCACAGGCGGCGATAACCAGGTGATCGTCTACAATTGGGGAGAATATCTGGACCCGGAGGCTATCACCATGTTCGAGAAAGAGACGGGGATCGAGGTCGTCTATGAGGAGTACGAGACCAACGAGATCATGTATCCCAAGATCCAGTCCGGCGCCATTGCTTATGACGTGGTCTGCCCTTCCGACTACATGATCCAGAGAATGATAGAAAATGACCTGCTGGCAGAGATTGATTTTGACAACATCCCAAATATCAAGAATATCGGCGATACTTATATGGAGCAGTCCAGGCAGTTCGACCCGGAGAACAAATACTCCGTGCCATACTGCTGGGGAACGGTAGGCATCCTCTATAACAAGACCATGGTGGATGAGCCTATCGACAGCTGGTCCGTACTGTGGGATGAGAAATACAAGGATAATATCCTGATGCAGGACAGCGTGCGCGACGCGTTTGGAGTCACGCTGAAATATCTCGGCTACTCGCTTAATTCCACCGACCTGGATGAGCTGGAGGCGGCCAAGAAGTTGCTGATCAAGCAGAAGCCTCTTGTGCAGGCCTACGTTATCGACCAGGTGCGAGACAAGATGATTGGCAATGAGGCCGCCATCGGCGTCATCTACTCCGGTGAAGCCATCTACACCCAGTGGGAGAATCCCAACCTGGAATACGTAATACCAAAAGAAGGCTCCAATGTGTGGATTGATTCCTGGGTCATTCCAAAGAACGCCAAGCACAAGGAAAATGCCGAGAAATTCATCAACTTCATCTGCCGCCCGGATATCGCGAAGATGAACTTTGACTACATCACCTACTCTACGCCGAACGAGGCCGGAAGACAGCTGATCGAAGACCCTGCGCTTCGAAACAGCCCTATAGCCTTCCCAGATCCGGAAGAACTGGCGAACTGCGAGACCTTCAAATTCCTGGGAGATGAAAACGACGCCCTCTACAATGAACTATGGCGGGAAGTCAAATCAAAATAAATATATCGACGCATAAAAATGGGGATGCCTTACGCATCCCCATTCCTTATACATTGAAGCAGCCACCTCCGATGAACTCCCGCAGCAGGGAATTGGTAGGCACATTCTCGCTTCCGATTCCCACAAAATAATCCAGGAACTTCAGAAGCCTCTTGGCTTCCAGATATTCCGGGCAGTCCCGGTCAATCCCAAAAAGCAGCGATTCTACGTAAGGCTTCAATACCGCCAGTTCATAGATCAGCGCGGAATTGAACATGACGTCCGCCTCTTCCTGATAGGGGAAGATGTTGCGCTCCTCCCCTCTTCTGACAGACGGCCACATGCTGATCGTCCGCTTAGCGGAAGATCCCCGGGTGCGGGCATCCCTGACGATTCTTCGTATCAGGCGGCCATCCGTGGTGGGAATCCGGTTGTGCTCGTCTATGTTCAGCTGTGTCAGGGCGCTGATGTATATCTTGAACTTGTTCTCATCCGGCAGACTCTCCGTCAGTTTGGGATTCAGGCAATGGATGCCTTCTATCACCAGCACGTCATTTTCTCCCAGTTTCTTAACGTCGCTCCCATATTCCTTATGTCCCGTCACAAAATTAAACCTTGGGATCACCACTTCTTTTCCTGCCAGCAGTTCCTTAAGCTGCCGGTTAAATAGTTCTACATCCACTGCCTCCAGGCATTCAAAGTCATATTCCCCGTTCTTATCCCTTGGATTGACTTCCCGTTCCACAAAATAATTGTCCACCGCGATTGGGTGGGGAACCAGCCCGTTGGCCCGAAGCTGGACGGACAGCCTGTGGGAGAACGTCGTCTTTCCTGATGACGATGGGCCTGCAATCAATATGAACTTTCGTTCTCTGCGTTCAGCAATCTGCGCCGCGATCTCCGCGATCTTCTTCTCCTGCAGCGCCTCCTGAACCAGTACCACCTGTAATCCGTCGCCGTTGGTAATCTTGCCATTCAGCGCTCCAACCGTCTCTATCCCCTGCATATCGCCCCACTGGGTAGATTCCTTGAGTACATGGAACAGCTTATTCTGAGGCTCGAATGGAGGCACCTCTCTCGGGTTCTTCTGGGTAGGCATCTGCACCACGAACCCTTCATCATACAGATAGAGTTTGAAATATCTAAGATATCCGGCGCTAGGCACCATATAGCCATAATAATAATCTTCAAATTCATTCATGCTATATATGTTAACCTTGGATACCCTCCGGTATTCAAACAGTCGCTCCTTGTCATGCATCCCGTGCTGTCCGAATAAGGCGATGGCATCGTCCGTATGGATGCTCCGCTTATGGATCGGCATATCCATCTCCACCATCTCGCGCATTCTCGCCTCCACATGCTCCAGGAATTCCTGATCCAGACGAATCGTCCCCTCAATCGTACAGTAGTAGCCCTTGCTGACAGAATAATGGATTCGGACCTTATCGATATCATCGTGGTTTGCTACATCATAGACCGCTTTTACCAGCATCAGGCTCATGCTTCTTTTGTAGGTCTTATGCCCGATTGGCCCGGAGGTAGTCTCGAACCGCATGACGCAGTCTCCTTCCAGCGTCTTATGCAGTTCCTGCAGCCGGTCGTTGATAAATACCAGCACGATATCATCCTCATAGTCCTTCTGGTGCTCTGCGGCAATCTGGCGGTATGTAGTTCCAGCTTCGTACTGCCGGATTTCATCCCCTATCTGCACGCTGTACATCTTCTTCTCCATCTTATAACCGCCTCTTTTCTTTGATTTCTTTCCTGCTACATGATTGTAAATGGATGCACGATCGGAGCCGCCATCACCTCCACATCCGTCAGATGACTGCCCAGATACTGCCTCATATCTTCCATAAATATATGCTCGATGCCATAGTGACCTGCGTCAATGACTGCCAGTCCCTGAGCCACCGCGTCAATTCCTTCATGATGGCCGATATCTCCTGTGATAAGGACATCCGCCTTCTTATCAAGCGCCGCCCTTATCATGCTCTTGCCAGATCCAGGGGAGATGGCGATCCTGCGCACTCTGGCATCAAGATCTCCAAATATCTTGACGGAGCTCAACCGGAAGGAATCCTTCACCTCCTGGCCGCATTCCCTCAAGGTAACCGGACGATCCAGATCTGCCACTCTCCCGATCCCCTCCTCGCCGTTATCCGAAGGTCCATTCTCGCAGGTGGCTTCCAGAACCTCTGTCTTAGAAAGATGCATCTTCTCTCCTGACAGCCGGGCCATTCCCAGCACGTCGTAGTTCGTATGCATTGCATAGTAAGAGATGTCGCTTTGGATCAGTTTCAGTATCCTGCTTCCTATAAAATCCAGATTATTGATTCTTTTTAATGCGCCAAATATCATAGGGTGATGGGTCACCAGCATGTCAGCCTGGCTTTCGATCGCCGCGTCAATGACTTCATCCGTCGCGTCAAGGGCAATATAGATCCGCCTTACTTCCTTATCATCTCTTCCCACCAGCAGGCCTACATTATCCCAATCCAGCGCATACTCTCTTGGATAAGCCGCTTCGATCACATCCATTACATCCTTACACAGCATATGCATTCTCCCTTCTTCCTGTGCCTTATCTGTCAAAATACTCCAGCGCCTCCCGAAGCATCACGATCTCCTCGCGTACCTCTTCCATACGCCTGGCAGCGCTTTCGCTGCCTTTTCGCCTGCTCAGCTGGCCAAAGATGCTTTCCCGGATGCCCATCTCCCGGTCCAGGTACTTCTTAAGCACCGGATGCTTCCCTTCCAGCAGGCATTTGCCATACAGGTATTCGCACTCCGTATAAGGCGCACTGCTTCCATGCTCTACTTTCATTATAGGGTAGAACTTGCCATCCTCTTCCACCATATCCTCAGCCACGATCTTCATCTGGTTCTCCGCCACGTAACGGCGGACTCTATGTATCTCTGACTGGGGCTGCAGGATGCAGGACTTAAGCGTATCCACCACCGGCTTTCCCTCTCTTAGTATCTTGATAACCAGGCCGCCTCCCATCCCGGCGGCAATCATCGTGTCCACTTCTCCAGGCTCCACTTCCTTAAGCCCGTCAGACAGCCGGGTCTCGATCTGTCCTTTCAGCCCGTGGCCCACAATATGCATTCTGGCCCTCTCCAGAGGCCCTTTATTGATATCCAGGGCAATCGCCCTTGCGGCTATATTGTTCTCGATCAGATAGATGGGAATATAGCCGTGATCCGTTCCAATATCTGCAACAGAGGCGCCCTCTGTCACAAGACTTGCAACTTTGGTAAGTCTTTTTGATAGTTCCATAGGCGCCTCTTTCTTAATCCAGATAATCTCTCAATTTTCTACTACGGCTGGGGTGTCTGAGCTTGCGCAGCGCCTTCGCCTCAATCTGGCGGATACGCTCGCGGGTTACGTCGAATTCCTTTCCAACCTCTTCCAGGGTACGGGCGCGCCCGTCATTCATTCCGAACCGCAGCCGCAATACCTTCTGCTCTCTTTCCGTCAATGTGTCCAGAACCTCATCCAGCTGCTCCTTTAACAGTGTCTGTGCAGCCGCTTCCGCTGGCACTGGCACATTGTCGTCCTGTATGAAGTCTCCCAGATGACTGTCTTCTTCCTCGCCGATAGGCGTCTCCAAAGATACCGGCTCCTGGGAAATCTTCAGAATCTCCCGGACCCTCTCAACCGGCATGTCCAGCTGCGCCGCAATCTCTTCCGGCGTAGGCTCGCGTCCTAGTTCCTGCAATAATTGTCTGGACACGCGGATCAGCTTGTTGATCGTCTCCACCATATGGACCGGAATCCGAATCGTCCTTGCCTGGTCTGCAATCGCTCTTGTGATGGCCTGGCGAATCCACCATGTGGCATATGTGCTGAACTTAAATCCCTTATGATAGTCAAACTTTTCAACCGCCTTGATCAGGCCCAGATTGCCTTCCTGAATCAGGTCCAAAAACAGCATGCCGCGCCCTACATAACGCTTCGCAATGCTGACAACCAGACGCAGATTGGCCTCTGCCAGACGCTTCTTGGCCTCTTCATCGCCGTCAGCCATCCGTTTCGCAAGATCCACTTCTTCTTCTGCGGTCAGAAGCGGAACCTTTCCAATCTCTTTCAGGTACATGCGGACCGGATCCTCAATGCTGATGCCATCGGGCACGCTCAAGTCGATCTTTTCCATGTCCACATCGTCTTCTTCCGCAATGACGATATCCACATCGTCGATATCATCATCCTCGTCGCCGCTGATCCGCAGGACATCAATGTTATTGGACTCCAGATGTTCGAACACTCTCTCCATCTGCTCGGCCTCAAGTTCCATATCCGAGAAGAAATCATTGATTTCCTGTAATTCCAGAATACTTTTCTTCTTTTTTCCAAGAGATACCAGTTCTTTTAATTTCTCCTCGAATTTCACTGTGTTTTCTTCCATGTAGCGTCCATCCTCTCATTGCTTGTTTATATTTTATCCTTAATTAATAGAAATATGCAGTTTTTGAAGGTCCTGTAGTTCCCTTTTTGCATTCATCAACTGCTGAAGACCCTTGATATCCGTGGGGTCCAGCTTCTTAGTCGCCTCTTCTATACTATGATTCTTAATCCGGATAACCGTTTCCTGCAATGCCTTTTCCTGCTCTTTTGCCGTTGTCAGTTCCTTGATCTTTGTGTGGAACAGGCTGGCTACCTCGCGGTGTTCTTCTTCATCCGTAAAATGATTCATGATCCTTGCCGGATTCACGTCATGCTTCTCGTACTGCTCATAGAGCAGCTGTGCCACCGTCCTGTAGATTCCTTCTGAAAAATCCGCAGGCGTGATATACTTCTCAATCTGGCGGAATACCGCCTCATCTGATGTAAGCCAGGTCAGCAGTATCTTCTGGGACTTGAGAATCCCATCTTCCTTCTCCTTCTTCTTGCCCTGGGTGCTCTTCGGCCTCTCCACTGGCTTGGCCAGTCCTGTCTGGATCGCCATCCTGCCCACCAGCTTGCGCAGGTCTTCGAACCCTACATGATAAGCGCCAGCCACCGCCTCTATATAGTTGCCGCGCTCAATCTCTTCATCGAATTGTGCAAGCCGCCTGGCGACTTCTTTCATGAAATCAGTCTTACCTTCCGGAGAATGCATGTCATAATTCTTCTCCAAAATCTCCAGACTGAACATGAATCCATTCCTCGCCTTGCCAATCCGCTCTTCAAAAGCCTCGGCTCCCAGATTCTTGATAAACTCATCCGGATCTTTATAGGGCTCCATCCGAATGATCCTGGCTGTGATGCCCACATCCCTCAGTATCGGGATAGCCCGAAGCGCTGCCTTGGTGCCGGCTTCGTCGCTGTCATATGTAAGATAGACTTCCTGCACATACCGCTTGATCAGCGATGCATGTCCCGGCGTAAGCGCCGTTCCCAGGGAAGCGACCGCATTGGTGAATCCCGCCTGGTGAAGGGATATCACATCCATATATCCTTCACAGAGAAGGAAATAGGACTTCTTGGTACTCCTCGCCCGGTTCAGTCCGTAGAGGTTACGGCTCTTGTCGAATATCATGGTCTCCGGCGAGTTCAGGTATTTGGGCTTTCCATCTCCCATAACACGGCCGCCAAAGCCTATGACGCGGCTGTTGGCATCCATGATCGGGAACATGACCCGGTTCCAGAACTTGTCGTAAGCCCCCTGCCTTTCATCTACGGTAATCAGTCCGGCCTTTGCGATCATCTCATCCTGATATCCTTTGGAACGAAGATATTTGTAGAGGTCATTGCTGTACTTGTTGGCATATCCCAGGCCAAACGCCTTGATGGTGTCATCCCCAAGTTCCCGGTTCTTAAGATAGGAGAGCGCCTGAGCGCCCTGGCTGCCTTTTAGCTGTGCGTAAAAATACTGCGCGGCTGCCTTGTTGATCTCCAGCAAGATAGCCTTGGTGTCCGCACGGGCCTTTGCTTCTTTTGAGTATTCTTGCTCCGGAAGTTCCACGCCTGCTCTGTCCGCCAGATACTTAAGCGCTTCTACGAAGGAATAATTCTCATACTCCATCAGGAATGTGAATACATTGCCGCCGGCCCCACAGCCAAAACAGTAATACATCTGCTTCTGCTGGCTCACAGAAAAAGAGGGAGACTTCTCATTATGGAATGGACAGAGTCCAAAATAAGAACTTCCCTTTTTCTGAAGTTTCACATAGCCAGAGATTACATCTACAATATCATTTCTTGATCTTACTTCTTCAATTACTTCATCGGAATAATACATAATTTACACCCTCATATATAATATTCGACAAAAGTACTTGATTTCCTTTAAATTTTCCAAGATTCCGGAATAAAATATTCCTCGAACTTCTTGATCGCGTATGTATCCGTCATTCCCGCAATATAATCACAGACAATCCGCTCCGGCGTACCCCCTTCTTCCTCCAGCATTTCAAGGAACTGATCCGGAAGCAGCTGGATATGCCTCCGGTAATAATCATAAAGATTGGTCACCATGTTAATGGCCTTCTCTTCCTCGCCTTTAGCCACCGGATTCTTATACACATTTTCAAACATGAAGGCGCGAAGGTCCATGGTAGCCCGCTCCACTTCCGGAGACATCCGGATCTCCGGCTGGTCCATGCTGTTGATGATCACATTATGGATCATCGTATCCAGGCGGACTCTGGTAGAATTTCCAAGAATCTCCCTATATGGTTTCGGAATATCTTCCTCTTTGAGCACGCCTCCCCGGATCGCGTCGTCAATATCATGGTTGATATAGGCAATCTTATCCGACAGGCGTACGATCTGTCCTTCCAGCGTATGCGGCGTACCCGCGGATTTATGATTCAGGATTCCGTCACGCACTTCCCAGGTCAGGTTCAGTCCCTCGCCCTGCTTTTCCAGACGTTCCACCACCCTTACGCTCTGCTCGTTATGCTGGAACCCCAGCGGGCATACCTCGTCAAGCGCCCGTTCTCCCGCATGGCCAAAAGGCGTATGCCCCAGATCATGCCCCAGCGCGATCGCCTCCACCAGATCTTCATTGAGACGAAGAGCCTTGGCTATGGTCCTGGCATTCTGGGATACCTCCAGCGTATGGGTCAGCCTGGTCCTGTAATGATCCCCTTTGGGAAGAAGGAATACCTGCGTCTTCTGCTTCAGCCGGCGAAACGCCTTGCAGTGGAGGATCCGGTCCCGGTCCCTCTGGAAGACGGGACGGATATCGCATTCTTCTTCCGCGCGGTCTCTTCCTCTTGAATCCTTGCTTAGCGTTGCATAAGGACTCAAATATTCAATCTCCCTAAGTTCTAACTGTTCCCTGATCGTCATTGGACTGCTCTCCCATCCGTCTCCTAATACCTGTTATGTACATCTTCCGCAAAACACATCAAATCCCTGACTTCAATTACCCTTCCATCATCCAGGACCGCCCTCCCGCTCATCTTGCCAAATACCTGATGCTGGTCTGTCACGATGACAAGCGCCGACGTCTTAGCTGCCCGGTCAAGCACCGGCAAAAAGTCCATCTCAAAACGACCGTCGCTGGATGTAAACTTCCAGGGCTTCCTATAATCATCTTTCGGGATATGGAAGGTGATATCATCCAGTTTATGACAGACGCCATCATAAAATAACATATTCTCGCTGGCAGCGCTGGTATCGCCAAATCCATATCCGATATTGAACCCGAAAGGCTTCCCCTCGACCGTGGCGTTGCCTGACCCCCAATACCAGCGGTTGTCATAGGTCCAAACGCCCCTTCCCCAGTCCAGCGTCCCATAATCCGTATCCCTGGAAAATGTATATCTTGTACCATCATATTCCATATAGCCCGAAGCCCTCATGCAGTTAATCTTCTGATTATAATAGAAGGCCGTCTTCTTTTCCTTCCATGGCGTGGCAATCACCATAGTGTCCATCTTCGGCTGTTCCAGCCTGATATCGCAGGTGAACGGCTTCCCTTTGTAGAAATCCAGGAACTCGCACTGGATCTGCCTGGATCCATCTTCTACTGTGAAACTCATCTTCAGCCGTTTGTCGCTGTAGACGGTATTGCCCTCCTCAGAAGTAGCCGGAAGGCCAAACCGTCCCATGGGAAACGGGTTCAATATGGTCTCCGTATGCTCCCATCCTTCTTTAAAGTTCAGAAGCGATACGGACTGAAGACCGATATACCCGTCATCCGATATGGTAAATGCCCCGGCAAATTCTTCATTGAGCACCAGATAATAATCCCACTCCTTAATGCGGAATCTTAGCGCCTTTATCTGGCTTCGGTCATATCTTTGCACCAGCTGCCTGGACCATCCCGGCTCCCTTAAGGAGCCGTCCTCTTTTAGCAGATCCTGTCTTCTGGTCACCTCATGATTTCTCATAGCCTACCTCTTTTTCTTCTCTTCCTTTAATCTTGCCTCTATCGCGTCAACCACCGTCTGAAGCACCTTGATCCTGGCATAGTATTTACAGTTTCCCTCTACCACGATCCAAGGCGCGTCCGGCGTAGAAGTACGGATCAGCATCTCATTGACCGCCTCCTCGTACTGGTCCCATTTTTCTCTGTTACGCCAGTCTTCGTCCGTAATCTTCCACTGCTTATCCGGGTTCTCCTGCCTTGCCCGAAACCTTCTCTCCTGCTCGTCTTTATCTATCTGCATCCAGAATTTTAAGACGATCGCGCCTGCGCTTGCCAGATCATGCTCCATATCATTGATCTCTTTGTAGGCACGCTGCCACTCCTGCTTCGTACAGAATCCTTCAATCCGCTCTACCATGACTCTGCCGTACCAGGTCCGGTCAAATATGGTAATATGTCCGGCTTTTGGCATATCCACCCAGAATCTCCACAGATAATGATGAGCCCTTTCGATATCATTCGGGGAGGCTGTGGGATGCACTACATAGCCTCTCGGATCCATCTTTTCTGTCAGCCGCTTGATGGCGCCGCCTTTGCCGCCTGCATCCCATCCTTCAAATCCCAGCACCACCGGAATCCTCCTGCGGTACAGTTCTCCGTGAAGCTTCTCCATCTTCTTCTGCAGCTGCTCCAGCCGCTTCCGATATTCTTCTTTGGAATAGGACAGGCTTAAGTCCGCCTTGGCAAGAATGGATTCGGTCAGTTTCTTATCCTGTACCGTCTCCTTTTCTGGTTCCGTACTCTCCTCTTCCTTAAACTGCCCCAGGCGTTCCTTTCTTCTTACTTCCTCTACCTTCCCGGCCAGCGTCTGGGCGACAATCGCATAGATCTTAGCCGTGGCAAACCTGCGGTCGACCGCTTCCACGATGTTCCAGGGCGCATGCTCCGTGTCCGTGCGCATCAGCATCTCTTCATTGATCGCCTCATACTCGTCAAACTCCTTATTACGCTTCAAGTCGCCCTCGCTTACGCGCCAGGACGTCTCCTTGGAACTTAAAAGTTTTTCAAAACGTTTTTTCTGCTCCTTTTTGTCGATCGCCAGGAATATCTTTATGATTACCATTCCATCATCCGTCAGCTGTTCTTCGAAAGAGCAGATAGACCGGTAAGCATCCGCCACTTCTTTCTTCTTGGTCTTTTTGTCAAACCGGTCAATCAGCACTTTACGGTACCAGCTGCTGTCATATATGGCAATCCGTCCCTTTGGCGGCATCTTGGTCCAGAATCTCCAGAGGAATGGATGCATCTGCTCTTCCTCCGTCTCCTTCTTAACCGCATGTACTTCGAATCCTCTTGGATCCAGAGCCTTTATCAATTCTCCGATCTGAACGCCCTTGCCGGCTGCGTCATATCCCTCAAATGCTATCATGACCGGAATCCCCAGGTCCTTGCATTCCCTTTGGAGTTTCCCGATCTTCGGCTCCAGTTCCATAATCTTCTCTTTATACTCCGACTTGCTAAGCGTCTTCGTTAAATCCAGTTTCTCCAGCATAGGCATTCCCTCCCTGCTCTTTAGGTTTTCTGATTCTTATGCCCATTATACACCATATACGCAATAAATTGAGTATTTTTAATTAAATACAGAATAATTCGCCTGCATCCTATATCATCCAGACATTAGATGATCCTGCCAGTGCCGCAATATAATTATGGCACGCCATCCCCCGCGTAATTCTCCTGCGGGACGGGCGTGCCTGGATTTGATCCGTTATACTCTTTTTTTAATCTTGCAATGACCGGCGAACTATTATCAGACGGTAATCTCCGGCTATTTTTCCGTCTTGCCTCCCATAGAGGCTCCCAGGGCAATCAGGTTGAATCCCTGGGTAATAATGACAAACGCGATCAGCATGCCTACAGCCAGAGCGGTGATTACTGGATGGAAAAAACTGTAGATGCCAAGCAGCGTATTCAGGATGCCAAATGTCAATGCAATTCCCCATGGCAGATTGTTCTTCTTTGCCTTCATGCTGGATGCTATCTGGAAGATGCCGTAGATCAGCAGTCCTGCGCCAAAGGCATAAGCGATGAACATGTCTGTAAGGACTCTTGTCGGAAGGCTTGCCATAGTAAAGATGCCGAGCAGCGCAACGACAATTCCTCCAATCAGATTTCCGGCGGAAGACTGCTTTCTGTTCTGAATATACAGGGTAATCATATTGATTCCGGACACCAGAAGCATGAATCCTAATGCCCAGCCGCTGCTCAGGAAGGTCCTTCCAGGCATAAATATACAGATAAATCCTCCGATTGTAAGAAGCACTCCTAATATTATTGTAATTACTTTCATTTTCTTATCCTCTTTTCTTTCGCTTTACTTTGTAGCCAATTCCTGCTGCCAGCAATGCCGATGCCGCCAGCAGCATTACGTATTTTGTAATGGGAGCCCCGTCCCCGGTTTCTACGGTACTATTTTTCGTCGTCTCTTTTATGGCAGAGCCCTGGCCGGAATCTGGAGTCCCAGTGTTTCCCGGATCAGTCACGGAAGGCGGGGCAAGCCTTACCTCCACCTGATAATTCTTTCTTGCGCCAATCTCGGACTCAACCGTGTAGACTACCGGGCTGGTAAAATCGTTTGCTGTCACGCCGCTTGACTGAAGAACTTCGCCTATGTATGCCTTCGCTTTAGCGCTGATGGCAAACTCCGGGACCAGTCTTGTTACGTCTGTTCCCTGGGGCAGTTCCAGCACGATCCTCTTCTCCGTCTCATTGATGCTTCCTTTGATGCCCCCGGCATGAAAGGAAAGAAACTCCATTTCTCCGGACTGATCCGCCGGAGGGTCTTCTGGCTGGTAGCTTCCGCTTGTCAGAGCCGCCTCTTCAAGAAGTTTTTCAATAGCCTGGTGCCCTCTTGCGTTGGGATGCGGGTCAAGATTCAGATAAAGGTCGTCTCCTTCATTCCGGATATCTACATTCGTCATCCCCTGCTGGTTAAACGTATCATAGAGATCAACGCTGGTGTAGCCTCCTGAATTTGCTTCAAAGGCCTGATTCATCATTTCGATATAAGGAGCCGCCAGTTCTCCAAGCGGCAAAGGATGAAATGCTGAAGGATCAGACGCCAGCGCCACCAATCCCGGGAATAGAACCTTCAGGTCCAGTTCCTGCCCATAAAAAGGATTATAAAGGGTGGTCCAGTATATCTGCGCATTCGGGGCCAGTTCCTTAAGTTTTGCAAGAATCCTGGGCTGTATATTATTTTTAAATTCATTGCATGCGGCGATCAGTGTCTGATTATTTGACAGCGTTACATTAAGACTGTCAATCAGTCCCGGGATGCCGTTGATTATATTTTTAATGTCACGTATCGTTATCCGATCCTTCTCGAAGGTGTCCCTAATCCCACTGTTTATAAGTATCTGTTTAATGATATCTATAAAGGGTCCCAGAAGATCGTTGGAGCCGATGGTAACCGTGACTACATCTGCGCGCGCAAGCGCTCCGTCATAATCCCCGCGTTCCAGCTGTTCAAGAAGCTGCTGGCTGGTAGTTCCTGATACCGCCATGTTATGAAGGCTTGCCGGCGCCCAGGCCGCGCTGTTTTCCATCACTCCCGCTAAAAGGGACGGGAAGGCCTCCGCTGGCGTCGGGAAGGCATCTCCCACCGCAAGGCCATTCACATCTTCCCCATAATTTGCGTACTCTGCCAGCGCGTATCCGGCGGCTATGCTGTCGCCGAATGCCACATAATTGGACTTGGTTCCTTGATAGGCAATCCGACTATCAGGAATTCCATAGTCAAGCAGCGCCTTCTTGGCGCGAAGATCCCCCGTCTCAAAGAACACGCCCTCGGAAAGGCCGTCAAGCGCCCCTTCAGGAAGTGTGACCGCGCCCTCTATATAGACCTTTGTGATATGGCCGCACCCGGAAAACGCGCCTGCTTTAATCCCCGTAACCTCAAATACCCGGGTATTCTCCCATCCGTCATAGATATAGGCTTCAGCAGGGATACAGACCTGGCCGGCGGCTTCCGTGATGCTATCTTTTACTTCTGTTACCAGGACGCTTCTATCCTGCCCGGAAGCCATATTTTCTGCCTGTATCTCATACACGATCTCCCGCCCGGTCTTCTTCCCTGTTACCGTTTCTCCCACAACGGCCTGCACCTCTGTGGCGGGGAGAATCCCTCCTATTAGCAGGCAGGCCAGAAGGCACAGGGCGACTCCCCTTTTTCCTGCTTTCTTTCTTCTCATTTTATCTCCTTTTTCATCACTCGGACGGACATCCGTGAATCCGCCCGGGTGCATCTTGATTTCTACCCGGCTTCTGCCTGGCTATTGGAAGAATCCAAGTCCCGCCAGGGCTTCCACGAATCTTCCCACATATTCTTTCGAAGTAGTCGGCCAATGGAAGGCAAGCCTGTAGAGTACCCTCATGGTATAGTCGTTGTTTCTTGGGATGCTGACCGTCTTCTTGCCATGCCCCATATTCTGGTAGGCGATCATGCTGGAAAGGACTGCTGCCTTCTCCGGGTCTTTCTGGGCCTCTTTTAAGGCTTCCTCATATTCCCCGTCCTCCGCAAGGCCAATCTCCATTCCATAGTCCTTCATGCCGTAGATAATATCCCCCATGTAGATGCTGTGGTTATTAAATGGCAGGAACAGGCAGCACTCCCTTGGCGTCCCTGCAAGCGCCACGATTGCCTTCGCCGTGCTGTCAATAGGCGCCATCTCCGCGGCGCTATCCATCATGGAGTATGGGAATTTCCCAATGATTTCGTAGGATTTAAGCCTTCCCACGAAACTGTTGGATGAGAAATTCATCTGGAATTCCCCGTCCGTATCCCGGGCGGAAAGATTGCCTACCCTCATGATCTTAACGCCTACGCCTTCCACCGCGGCCTGAAGCGCGGCCCGCTCAGCCAGGAACTTGCTGTGTCCGTACTTGGTATCAAGAGCCTGCCCAAAATACAGCATCTGCTCATTCATGACCGTATCTGACGGCGGCACGTCCCCTACGCTGAACCCGGACACGCTGGTAGTGGATATATGTACCAGGCGGGCGCCGGTTTCCTTGCAAAAATCAATGGCATGGAGCACGCCGCCCACATTGACATCCTCAATATCTGTACCGCTGGAAAAATGCTTGACATTGGCGGCACAATTGAACACGGTGTCAATCTCCTTATTCTTCATCGCGTCGAAGGCGCTTACCTCCGTCACATCCCCTTCTGCCGCGAAGAGCCGGGTTCCTATGAGTTCTTCATAAGTCTCTTCGAAATAGTAGAACAGCATCGTCTTAAGCCTCTCCTCCACGGAAGGATAGTTTCCTTTTCTCAGGAGGCAGTATACCTTAGATTCCTCCGTCTCCAGAAGTTCCCGCAGAATGTGGATGCCAAGGAATCCGGTAGCTCCGGTAAGCAGCACATTGCCGATGGGCTGCGGGCTGCCTTTCTTAAATGCCTCGAATGTGTTGCCTGCAAGCAGCTGGTTGATTGCATCGTAATCATACTTGGACAGGTCTTCAAGGCCGGCCTCTTCTCCTTCCTCCGCGCCTTCTTTTTGGAACATCTTGGCCAGGCTTCCTGGAGTCGGATGGGAGAATACATCTCCATAAGTAATGTCATATCCTGCTTCTGTTGCCGCGATGATGACGCTGGTCACCATAAGCGAGGTTCCGCCCAGATCAAAGAAACTGTCGGTTGTTCCCACTCTTTCAAGCTGGAGCACATCCGTGAATATCTTGCAGAACACTTCCTCATCCCGGCCTTCGGGAGCCACATACTCTCCTGCTCCTTCGAGCACGGGATCCGGCAGGGATTTGCGGTCAATCTTTCCGTTAGGAGTCATGGGAAGCGCATCCATCTGAAGATAGGCCGTAGGAACCATATACTGGGTCAGGGATTCTTTTAAGTATGCTTTCAGCTCTTCTACGCTTATGCTTCCTTTCGCCGTATAATAGGCACAGAGATGCTCGACTCCATGAATGTTACGGATCACTGCCACCGCCTGTCCCAGCAGCCGATGGCGCATCATGGCATTTTCTACTTCTTCCAGTTCAATACGAAGTCCCCTCAGTTTTACCTGGTTATCCGTCCTTCCAAGAATGACGATCTCTCCGTCTTTGGTCCACCGCGCATAGTCTCCGGTCTTATATACCCGCTCGCCTGCAAAGGAAATGAAACGTTCCTTTGTCATCTCGGTTAACCCATGGTATCCCTTTGCCACGCCCGGGCCTCCCACGTACAGTTCTCCGGTTACCTGAGGCGGCAGGAGATTCCCATCCGTGTCAGCTACATATTCTGTATAGTTAAGAAGCGGATGTCCGATCGTAATCTGGTCCGTATCGGTCAGTTCCTTGGCGTTGGAAGATACGGTTATCTCCGTAGGCCCATAGGTATTAAAGATTCTGGCTTTTGTCACTTCTTTTAACTTCCCCAGCAGGTTCTGGCTGTAAGCCTCGCCGCCGGACATGACGATATGGCATCTCTCAAGAGCCCTGGCAAATTCCGGCGACTCCAGATACTGCAGCATTCTGGACGGCGTGGCGTTAAAGATGTCTCCGCCCGTCGCTTCCATCAGCCTTGCCAGATAGACCGGATGGTTGGCCTGATCCTCATCTGCCAGCACCAGCGTAAGTCCGTTGCACAGCGCCACTGCCGTCTCCTTTAAGGACATGTCGAAAGACACGGTTGTGACGGATACCATCACATGCCCTTCTTTTGCACAGGCATGGACATGGATATTCGCCTCATGGTTCCTTACATAGTTGACGATTCCCCGGTGGGTCAGCATAACTCCTTTGGGTTTTCCGGTAGAGCCGGAAGTATAAATCATATATGCCAGGTCATCTGCGTCCATAGGAACGGCCGGCCGGCTTTCATCCGTACATGCAAGCAGTTCTTCTACATCCACGGCTTCCGGGTATTTTCCTTTAAGTTCCGTTGTCGTAATGATGACAGAAGCCTCGCCGTCTTCTGTAATCTGGCGGATTCTGTCTGCCGGATAATCCGGGTCGCAGGGAATATACGCGCCCCCTGCCTTCATTACGCCGTACATAGCTGTGATAAGCCGGCTGTCCCGGTTCAGCAGGATGGCCGCCTTGTCCCCTCGTTCAAAGCCTCTTGCCCGAAGTCCATTGGCAATCCGGTTCATGCGGGCATCCAGTTCCCGGTAGCTTAAGGTCCTGTCTGTGGCAACCAGCGCCGTTTTCTCCCCGTTAAGGTCCGCCTGATTCTCGAATGCCTGATGGAACAGGATCTCTTCCGTGGGCCGGGAAGCCGCCAGGCGGTAGCCCTCCAGAATCTTTTTATCTTCCTCCCTCACAAGGGACAGGCTGCGAAGTTCTCCTTCCGGGTTCTGCATCATCCTCTCTACGCAGACGATGATCGAGCGGGCCAGGCTCTCTGCGAGTTCCTGGCTGTACAGGGCGTCATTATAGGCAATGCATACGGAGGATTTCCCATCTCTTTCCTCAATATGGACAGACAGAGGGAATTTCAAAGTATCCGCTTCCAGGCTCTTTTCCTTAAGCGCCTCGCCATTTACCTGGATCTCCTCTAATACGCCCAGCTGGCAGGCATACATGATCCGGGGTGCAAACCCATAGTCTGAGGACAGTTTTGTGAATGGATAGTCCTCATATTCGATCGCATCCAGCATAGCAGCCTTCGCCTCTTCCACAAATTCCCTGACGGACTTCTCTCCGCCAATGCTGGCGGAAAGCGGCAGCGTCTTGACAAACATGCCGACACTGTCCTGAAGCCTTAAGTCTGACCGCCCGTTGCTGATCGTGCAGATGTACGCTTCCTTGCTAAAGGTGTAGCGGCACAGAGTGTAGAAGGTTCCTGCCAGGAACAGATGGGCTGGCGTAACGGCATAAGTCCTGCAGAATGCGTCCACCGGCTTAAGGTCGAATGGCGCCACTGCTTCCAGCCGCCTGCCGGCCGCTTCTTCCCTGCCCGCATCCGGCGGCAGATCCGTGACATGTTCAAAGTCCTTAAGCAGCCGGGTATAATACTGCTGCGCCTGCTGATAGTGCGCCTGCCCTTCCTCTTTTACTTCCTTGCGGGCAAAATCATAATAACTGTAAGTCTCTTTCTTGGGAGCGATTCCCTCACAGGCTTTTGCAACTTGGGAAAGGAACAGGTTCATGGAGCCGCCGTCGAAGATCATATGATGGAAGTCTGTCAGAAGGCAGGCTCCCCTTTCTGTCTTCACCACTGCGATCCTCGCCAGTTCCTCATGGGTAATGGCAAACGGCCTTACAAAGTCTTTCACATATTCCTCGAACTCCTCTTCCGTCATGGATAAGAAACTGATAGGAATCTCCTTTTCTCCTGGCTCCTGCACAAGTCTTCCGCCTTCGTCCCGAATTCGGACATTCAGATACGGGTGCGCCTTTACCACTATTCCCACCGCTTCTTTTAATGTCTCCGCGCTCACGGATGCCGGAAAATAGGTGGCGGAAGGTATGTTATAGGTCATAGCCTCCGGATGCTTTACACAGTCGTAATAGACTCCAAGCTGGGTCTGGGTAAGCGGGCAGCTATCCTCTGCCGATGAAGTTTCCGCTTCAGGAAGTTCTCCTGCTTCTGCCATATTCTGCTGTCTGCCGTCGTCATCAAGAAGCGCCTTTAATATCTCGTCTTCCATGGTTATCAGGCTGCAGGTCTTCATCATAGCCTTCACTTCCAGAGACACGTGGAACTTCTTCTCCACCTCTACTGCCAGCCGGATTGCGGACAGGGAGGTCAGCCCTGCCTGAAGAAGATTATCATCCGGGCCGAACTCTGAATGGCCCAGTATCTTCTCTGCCACGGCTTTCAGTTCTTTCTCAAGGAAGGTCATAGGTCTTTCTTCCACTGGCCTTTCCTTCTGGGTATAGGATAGCGGGTCGGGCAGCGCCCTCTTATTGACCTTCATATTCTGGTTCAGCGGAATCTTATCAATCTGCATAATGACTGTCGGCACCATGTAAGGAGGTTTCTCCTCCAGAATGAATTCTTTCAGTCCCTTAATATCCACTTCCGCGTCAGATACCACGTATGCTGCCAGAGCCTTGCCGCCTGCAGCCGCATCGTAGGCCGTCACTGCCGCGTCCCGGATTCCCGGAAACTTGCGGATGATCGCCTCCACCTCGGTAAGTTCGATCCTGAATCCCCGAATCTTCACCTGGCCATCCCGGCGTCCGATGAACTGGATATTGCCGTCCGGCAGAAAACGCACATCATCGCCGCTGTGGTAGATGGTCTCGTACCCTTCTCTGTCGGTAAACAGATTCTTTGTATATACCTTGTCGGTCTGTTCCGGACGGTTCAGGTATCCTTTGCTGATCTGGTATCCGGCCAGGCATAATTCCCCTACTGCGCCGGAAGGAAGCCTTCTCATCTGCTTGTCGGTCACATACACCTCAAAATTATCCAGCGGATGTCCGATTGGAATGTTGTCATATTCCCTTTCCTTATCCACCTCATATATGGTGGTCAGGATCGTACATTCGGTAGGCCCATATACGTTATAAAACGCAAAGTCTGAACGGACCTTGACAGGCACAAGGGCCTCCCCGCCGGCCAGCAGATACTTAAGGCTGTGATTCTCAATCTCTTCGGCAAACTGGCGCCCCACCTGGGTGGTCATAAAGGCATGGGTGACGTGCATCTCTTCAAAATACTTATTCAGCCGGTTCAGTTCCAGCCTCATATCTTCCGGAATAATGCATACGGAAGCCCCGGAAGTAAGGGCCGGATACATGTCCATCATGCACGCGTCGAATCCATAGCTTGCATAGGCCGCGGCCACGCTGTCTTCTCCCATATGGAAGAAGTTCCGGTACCAGTTGCAGAATGCTGTAAGATTACGGTGAGCCAGCATGCATCCCTTCGGCGTTCCGGTGGTTCCGGAGGTATACAGGAGGATGTAGGTATCATCCGGCGAAGGCCCTGCTATATGGCTTACGTCCCCTGCCTCAGGCAATTCCGGGATGTCCCTGGCCAGCAGTACCGGGCCGTCGTATTCCGGAACAAGTTCCAGCAAGCTTTCATCCGCGATCAGCAGAGAAGCGCTGGCATCCTTGATCATGAACGCAAGCCGTTCCTTTGGATAAGTCGGGTCAAGAGGCTGGTAAGCCGCGCCCGTCTTCATCACTCCCATGGAGGCGATCGCCATATATTCTCCCCTGGCAATGAGCACGGACACCACTTTCCCGGATCTAATTCCCTCTTTGTGCAGATAGGATGCTACATTGTCCGACAGCCTGTCCGCCTGGGCATAAGTGTACCGCCGATCTCCAAAGACGACTGCCGTATGCTCCGGCACCGTTTCTGCCTGTTCCCGGAAAAGATCTACGACGGTCCTGCTCCTGTCATAATCCGTGCGCATGCCATGGTAGGATTCAAGCCTTGGCAGTTCCGAGGCAGAAATAAGAGAAATATCCTTTAAGCAGTCCTGCGTCAAGAATTCCTCCAGTATCTGTACCAGCATATTTCCAAAGGATTCTATCGTTTCTTCCCGGTACAGATCCTTTCTGTATTCCAGGAATAACTCATAACTTCCGTTCTTTTTAAAGACGTGCACCGTCATGATGCTCTGGGCCGCGCCCGTCTCCAGCGCATCCATGGCAATGTTTACGCCTCCCATCTCCACCTTGCTTAAGGTTTCTGCCTGATAGACGAAGCGGATATCCGCCTTTACGCCATAGTTATTGTATAATTCTCCGAAGGGGAAGCAGTCGTGTCTCATGGTTTCGAAAAAGTCCTTCTGCACCTGGCGGAGATAATCTGCAACAGGCTTCTCTTCGTCAATGGCCGTATAGACCGGAAGCGTACGGACCAGCATTCCCATGGTCGATTTTACGGCCGTGCTGTGCCTGCCATTGTTCACCGCGCAGAACATGGATTCCTTCTGCCCCGTGTACTTGGCAAGGGCGTAGGCAAACGCGCCCAGGAAAAGAGTATTCTCCGTAATCCCCTCCCCCGCGGCGAACCGTTCCGTCTCTTTGGCGCTTATGCGTCCTTCCAGGTTCAGGTAATGCCTTCCCGCAGGAGCGTTCCCTGCATCCTGATCAGGCTTGTAATCAAAGATCAGATTTGAATCCGTTTCATTTCCTGCAATCCGCTCGTCAAAATATGCTTTTGCAAGCCTGTAGTTTTCCGTTTCCTTGATCCCCTGGCTTAAGACGGCCACATCAAGCTGGGTCAGTTCCTCCGCGATAGGCTTCCCGCCGCCATATACGTCCGCCGCTCCTCTTACGAAGCATGCAACCGACGTACCGTCGGATATAAGATGATGCATATCCAGCAGGAGATAGATATGCTCCTGCGTTACATACAGTTCCATGCGGATGAGCATATCCTTCTTTAAGTCAAACGGCCTCACAAAATTCTTCTTAAGTTCATTCATCTGCGCCTCTTCGGCCCTGCGCACAGGAATATCAATCTGACGCTCTGGGTGCAGAATCATCCCATATTCACCGTCCCGCTCCTCTATGGATGCCGTCAGGACCGGATACTGCTCTGCCTGCGCAAGAAGCGCCTTCTTCCATTCTTTGGCATCTATGCATGGCTGGGCTGTAAAGCAGAATGGAATATTATACATAAGGCTGTCCGGACTCTGCACGCATTCCAGGAATACGCCCAGCTGGCTGTCCGAGAGCGGATAGATCTTCCTCTCCCCGGCATATCCTTTTTCGATTCCATCGTACAGATCTACGAAAGTATCTGCCTCTCCATCCGCCTCTTCTATCAGCGCGGCAATCCCCGCAGGAGTCTTTCCTTCCAATACCTGTGCCGGGGCAATCGCAAGTTCCCCGCAGCACTCCAACAGCATCAATATTTTGATAGAGTCCCCGCCCAGGGAGAAGAAATCATCCTCGCGTCCTACAGACTCTATCTTGAGAATCTTTTCGAATGCATGGCACAGTTTCTCCTCGTTCTCTGTCCTGGGGGCTTCATATTCCTTGCGGAAACTTGACAGATCAGGCTCTTTTAATGACAGCCTGTCAATCTTCCCATTCTGGTTTAATGGGAATTCCTCCATATGTACGAAAAACTGAGGAATCATATAATCGGGGAGCTTCTTCTTCAGTTCCTTTCGGATCTCCTTTTCCGGCGATGCAACGTCCGCTTCTTCCTTCAACTGGAAATAAGCGCACAGATAGGTTTGCCCATATTGGTTTTCAAATCCCTTTACCACCCCGGTTTTTACATAAGGGAGGAGATTCATCAACGCCTCGATCTCTCCCGTCTCCACGCGCTGGCCGTTAATTTTTACCATCCAGTCTTTGCGGTTTACGAACATCAGGTTCCCATCCGGCAAAAAACGTCCCAGGTCATTGCTGTGATACAGCACCCTGTCATCTTCCCCTTTGGCGAACGGATTCTCGCAGAATACTTCTTTCGTCTTTTCCGGCTGGTGCAGATAGCCTTGTGCCACCGGGCCGGCGATGCAGATCTCCCCTGTCTCTCCTGGCCCTGCCAAGGAACCGTCTTCTTTTATAAGATAGATCTGCATGCCGGGGAAGGGTTTCCCTATCGGCGTGTTCTCGTACTCCCGGTCCACTTTGAAGAATGTGGCCGGAGGCGTAGTCTCGCTGGAACCATAGATATTATAGAGTTCATATCCGTGTCCGCAGATATTGGATACCCGCTCGCTTCCCGTAATGACTCTTTTTACCGTCCCCGAATTTTCATGAAAGAGTTTCAACAGCTGCGGGCTTAAGTAGAGGGCCGTGATTCCATGGCGCCGCACATACGCTTCAATCTTGCGTATATCTCTCATATTCTGATCACTGTTGATGTGCACGGTAGTGCCCTTTACCAGGTTCATGAATATGTCGATGACGATAGCAACAAAATGGAAGGGCGCGCTGGACAGATAAATGTCGTCCTCCGCAAGTTCCACACCCTGCCCCATCCTTATGGATGAATGGACCAGGCTCTTATGGTTGTGCACAATCCCTTTGGGCACGCCGGTGGAGCCGGACGTATAGACCGCAAATGCCCAGTCCTCTTCTGTGACCTCCACCCTGGGCGCAGGGATATTCTCCTTTTTTGCATGTTCGATAAACGCCTCGTCCACGACGAAAGGCGCATCGCTCTGCGTTCTGATATAATTGATCCGCTCCTCCGGATAAGAAAGAGACAGCGGCACCGCCACGCAGCCGGACTTGAATACTCCAAGCAGCGCGGCGATATATTCCATTCCTCTTGGCATCAGTACTGGCAGGAACGCCCCTTTACAAACGCCTTTATCCGCAATCAGCCCTGCCGCCTGATTGCTTAGAGCGTCAAGGTCGCGGTAGGATGTGCTGCGGCTTCCTTCCCGGTCAACGATCGCGGCCTTATCCCCTTTGATTCTTACTTGCTCCTCAAATAAATCTATAAATAATTCCATACCTGTCTACTCCCTTTCGCCTACGATCTCTTTTTCCTGTACGATGAACTTCACCTTGCCCCCTCTGTGGCTGTGCACAGGCGGCTGGCTGCTCAGCGTGATCTTAATAGGCCCGCAGCCGTTCTCCTCAAAGAACGCAAGCAATATCTGCTTTGCCTCCTCGAATAGTTCTGCTTCTTTCCCTTCCTGGGATGCAATCATGCGCAGTTCAAACGCGCGGGCATTCTTCTGCACCAGCTGGATGCTGTACACGCCCTTGATATACATGAGCAGATATTCGATATTGACGCCGAACAGTTCCTTTTCCCCTACAATCAGATTGTCGTAGCTTCTTCCCATGATCTCCATGACCGGCAGCGTGCTTTCGCATCCGCACTCTTGCGGCAGGATACGTATCCGGTCCCCCATATAATAGCGGATGACAGGCTGGACATAATTGGTAAGATCGGTGATCAATATCCCGTCCGACCATTCCCCTTCCGGCACCGGACGGCCGTCTCTGTCTACAGGCTCAATGATTACCCAGTCTTCATTGATATGCAGCCTTCCCTCCCGGCAGGCCATTGCAGCCTCTCCGCCCTCAGTGCTGCAATAATTGTTGAGAATCGGGCATCCGAAGGTATCTTTTAACGCCTGATATACATTATCTTTAAGTTTCTCCGCAGAGCAGGCAACCGCCTGGGGATGAATCTTAAGTTTTCCCGCATCCGCTGCCTTTGCCAGGCTTCCCATCACAGAAGGATATCCTGTGATCAGATCCGGCTGAAATTCATTCAGTTTTCTTACGATTTCGTCCACATTCTCCGTCAGGGAGATATCCAGCATATTATCTTCATACTCCGGATATGCCAGTTTCGTTTTCAGGAACCCTGAATAAGAGGATATGGAAGGATCCTTAAAGATAACGGTGGCAATCTTATGCCGGATCGGAACCATAAGGTCAGGATCCGTCTCTCTGAGGAAACGGGTCTGCATCAAGGCTCCGTGTATCGTATTGTGGCTAGCGTCCCGTACCATAGGCATCGGCTTGCCGGTCGTCCCGGAGGTCGTAAGGGCCGTATACTTTCCAAGATAAAGTTTCCCCAGGGAGCCCGGATCTTTAATATAATCTGTAACTCCCTGATAAGTAATCTCTGGATCCGTCACCCATCTCTCATAGTCTGCCATCAAAAGCCCCTTGGAAGTAACCGGAAGATCCTGAAGTTTAAATGCATCACCCAGACTCTGATATGCTTCCTTGTAATATGGGGAATGTTCCTTTGCGTAAGCCACCAGCTCCCTAAGCCTCTGCATGGCGAGCGCCTTCCGCTCTTCTTGCGTTACGCATTCTCCTTCCAGGCATAGCCGCACTGCCTGGTCCATAGTAATATGATTCAAACGAATACTTTCCATACTTATCTCTCCTTCATACATTTTCTTACGGTTAACAAGTTGCGGCTGCCCTCTCTTTTATAGGACACGCTGTCCATGTACTGGCACACAAGGTAGATGCCCAGGCCGCCGATAGGACGTTCCCCTGCCGGTGCCTCAAGATCCGGCTTCGGATAGGCGGTAGGGTCAAAAGGCACCCCTTGATCTGCAAATGTCATGACAAAATCACGCCCGTCAAGGCCGCAGGATATCTCCACCTCTCCCTTTCCTTCCGGGTAGGCGTAACATACGATATTTACAAATATTTCTTCCACCGCAAGTTCCACGGCCTCGCATCCTCCAAGCCCTTGATCCGTCATCTGGCCTGTTACGAATAAGACCGCTTCATAGAGGGCATCTATGCTGGCGGGAAGCACGATTTTCTCTTTCATATCCAACTCCCGATTCTTTCTCATTCCTGAATATTCAGGATCTTCGTAAATCCGCTCATACGCATCACGTCGTACACGGCTGCGCCCGGTTTCCTGATGCGCATGGAAGCCCCTTTCCCATCCGCGATCTTCTGGCATTTTAACAGGCCCCGAAGCCCGGCGCTGGAGATATATTCCAGTCCTTCCATATCCACCGTCAGGCTGTCGAAGGACTCCTTTTCCACCGCATCCGGAAGTTCCGGAGCAGTGGCCGCGTCAAGCCTCCCTGAAAGCATGATTGTCAATTCTCCTTCCTTGTTCTGCAAATCCATCTTACTCATAGCGCATACTCCTTTCATTTTCTCTTTTTATTTTGATCATGGAACAGTTCATTCCAAGTATATTGTCATAGGATATCTCGCTGGACATGGCAATCGCGACGTTGATGTTGTCAAATTCCTCTGCCTCGTCCTTTTTTTCCAGCGGATTGAACGGGGGACCGTTATCCCGAAATGAGATCAGGATGCATTCCTCATCCATAATAAGCCTTACATCTATATACGCCTTCTTGTCTGCCTTCCTGTTTCTAAGAACCGTATTTACTGCCATCTCTTCCAATGCAACGCCGACTTTGTTGGCGGTAAGCTCGGGAACCTGGTTCTCCTTGCAGAACTGGATCGCCTGCGAGGATAAGTCCGTGGCCTGCTTATCGGTCTGGATCATGGTTACGTCCAGCATCTTGTCCTGCCCTGCCTTTTCCAGAAGGAATACCCCTGTAAGTTCCCGGTGCTTGCTGCGGATGGCTGCGATCGCTCCCCCAAGCACTGCCAGGGTAAGAAGTTCTCCGATCAGGAACGCCCACCAGATTCCATGTGGACCGAACAGGCGTGCAAGCAGCCATGCTGCCGGCACAACGATAGCAAAGCCTTCCAGCAGAGCAATCATGTTGGAAAGTTTCCTATAGCCCAGCACCTGATATACACACATGAACAGGAACAAAATCCCGGTAAATGGCAGGCTCAAGGCAAAGATCCGTATTGCCTCCACCGCTATGGACACCTGGGCGGGGGCAGTCACGCCGAATAAAGCGGTGATCTGGGCCGGTACCGTCTCAAACATAAGAAGCAGCAGCAGCGTAGACGTCCCTGTGATAAAAATGGCCTTCCGGATCGTAAACCGGATTCCCGCTGTATCTTTCTCCCCGTGCAGCGTGCCAAGAAGCGGAATCATCGTCTGGGCAGATCCGCTTATAAACATGGAGACGATGGAGAGGCAGGAGGTACAGACAGAGAAGGCCGTCACTCCGTCGCTCCCCAGATACATCATGACGATGGCATTGATACTGGTCAGCCTGAAAAAGTTAAGCGATGTATTGACAGCGCTTGGAAGTCCGGTCCCAGCCATCTCCCGCGCCATCCGCAAAGGGTGCTCATGCTTTTTGGAAAACCGCAGTTCTTTCGACCTCCTGATTCCCCATAGGGCAATGAGAAGCCCTACCAGATACCCGCATGCGGTTGCAAGAGCCGCGCCGCCGATTCCAGAATGGAAAATGACGATGAAGATGATATCCAGCGCCAGATTCACCAGATTTGCCACGATCAAAGTCGACGAAGCGATCCTTACCGCCCCAGAGGAACGCAGGAAATAAACCAGCCCCGGAACCACGATCAAAAATGGCGCTGCCAGCATGACAACCCGGATATACTGATACACAAGTTCCGTCAGATTGGGCGCGTTTCCTGTCAGCCCTTGTGCAATATGCCGGCATAAAAATAATCCTATAAAAAGCACCATTACCGCGGTCACCACCATTGCGCCTACCGATACGGTGAAAAGCTGGCGGGCGCGCTCATGGTCCCGCTCGCCCAAAGCCACGGAAAACAGCGTGGAGCCGCCCACGCCAAAAAGCACGTATACCGTATTAAATAAAAGTGTCACTGGCAGTACCAGATTGACCGCCGCCAACGCATCCGGCCCCAGGATGTTGCCCACGATCATCCCGTCCACCACCGTGCTTAAGGACAGCGCCATGGTCATCAGTACCGTGGGCAGGAAGAATTTCATAAACTGCTGTCCAATGATATATCCTTTTCTTTCAAACATTTTTCCACCTCCTATGCCTTTATCGATACTGCCATCATCGTGATATCGTCCGACTGTTCCGCATCCTGTGTAAAGGAAATCAGTTCTTCGTCCATCCGCTTTATGAGTTCTTCGTCCGAAAGGCCCATCAGGGCCGCATCTTCCACCGTCTGTAAAATACGTTCATTTCCAAAGAACTCCTCTTCTGCATTCTGCGCTTCATTGACTCCGTCCGTATAGATGAACAGCCGGAACTCCCGGGTAATCTCAAGCACGTGCTGCTGATACTGAATCTGCTCCATGATGCCAAGGGGCGGATCCGGCTCGTCTTCGAGCCAGGCGGCATGCCCTGCGCTATAGTATACCGGAGGATTGTGCCCTGCATTTGCATAAGACATCTGAAGATTCTCTCTGTCTATCACAGCCGCAAATAAGGTGACGAACATCATCGCCTCGTTGCCTTCCGACAGTGCCTGGTTAATTCGGGTCAGCATATTGCCCGGCGGCAGATCCGCATAGGCCTCGATCAGCGTCTTCGTGCGTGCCATAAACATTGCCGCGGACACGTCTTTTCCTGACACATCCGCGATGCAGACGAATACACGGCACTCATCCTGCTGCTTAAAATAATAGAAGTCTCCTCCGACTTCCTTTGCAGGCTTGATATAGGGCACAACGCCAAATCCGGTTCCCATCCACCTGCCAGGCAGCATCCCAAGCTGGATAGACCTGGCGATTGCAAGCTGTGCGGCCATATACTCTTCTCTGGCCGTCTTAGCCTTTATATCCTTTACATAGCGGCGGATATCTTCCGACATCACGTTCACAGAACGCCCCAGCTGGTCAATCTCGCTGCCTGTCCTTTTCAGGTACAGCTGCTCCTGCTTAAGTTCTCCTCCATCGGCAAAAGCCCCCGCATACGCTGCCGTCTTGCCGATGGGCTCCACCACGTTTCGCTGGATGATCTTCAGCGCCACAGCCATCACAATGATAAATACCGTGGCAGCAGCCGCCCCGCTTAAAATCACCCGGATCCAAAGCATGGACAGTTTCTCGTCTCCCACATTGCTGTACCGGAAGTCCACATATAACATCCGGAAACACATGGTGGTAAAGAAGATAAAAAATCCGCACAGAGTAACCAGGAACAACGTGATAAATTGAGCTTTCAGCCCTGCTACCTCCCGATATGCCTTCTCTTCCCTAACCCTTTGGCCTCCTCTTTTAAAAGGCAGAATCGCCACAATGACCGCGTCTGCCAGAACGGCGGCAGACAAGACAGCCGCCGTTTTCGCATTTTCCCCGGAAGAATTCCCGGTAATCCCAACGTTAGCCAGGGACAATACCACCAGCACCGCGCACAGGACATATTCAAGCGACGGCCATCTCCTTATAAACTTATAGGCATCTTCCGGAATATGAGGAACCAGATGAAATACGGAAACACACACATGGAATACCAGCATCCCTGCCAGCACGGATAAGGCATAGTACTGCAGCGCTACCGGAATAAAAAAAGAAGAAAATGAAAACCCGCCCAGCAGCTGGCCTCCCGCGGCGATCACGCCTGCCTCGCCGCAAGCGCTTATGGCAGATACCAACGCAAATTTAAGCACCGCGCCTGCACTGTCTACATAATGAATCTCCGGCCCTTTATAGGCAAACAGCGTATGCCATAATTTGTACGGCAGCCATCCTGCAAGAAAATTACCCAGAAAGCCGAAGACGCAGTAGATATCAAAACCGTTAATAATATCCCACGCCAGATTCCCTGCCGCGCAGGAAAGCGCCCCCGGAAGACCATAGAGAAGGCCGGCAGCAGCCGGCAGCAGTCCGGTAAGGCGAAGTTCGGAAAACCCGTTGGGAAATTTAAAACTGTCAAAAGGCAGGGACAGCACGAAATAAACAACAGCGATACTCAGATAAATTAAAGATTTGGGAAGTCTTTTAGATTTTTCCATTCACATTTATACCATCTTTCTTTTAGTACTACCATTTTACCATTTCAAAAAACTCAAGTCATTATCATGCAATTGCATTTCATCCCCCGAACACGTTATTTGCACTGCATCGACAATAACCTGCTATATTTTCCGTCCATCCAAAGGAAATCTTTGTTTCAAATTACTGCATCAAGGGACAAACTGCATTTTCGAAGGATGACTGGGAATTCATGCCAGAACTTTCATCTTGAAAGGAAAATTTGTTTATGCTTAAATAGACTTAGGCAGTCTTTAATGAAAAGACCTGATGATACGCTGCCTAAAAGGGGATACAAAAGAATGAAAATTGCAATTTGCGAAGATAATCTGTCGGATTCCAGGCTTTTGTCCGGAATCCTTATGAAATACCAGGCTGCCCAGTCTCTTGATTTTGCCATCTGCCACTTCAGAGATGGCAACAGCATGATAAAGGCAGCCCAATCAGACCATAATATCCAGATTATATTTATGGATATACTCATGTCGACGCCCTCAGGGCTTGAAACGGCAAGAGCGATCAGAAATGCAGGAAATACCTGCCACATTATATTCACTACAGAAAGTACCGATTATTACCCGGAGAGTTATGAAGTCCATGCCCAGCATTATCTGGTCAAGCCATTGACCTATGAGCGTGTCTGCCAGGCGCTTGACCGCTGCCGGGATTCCCTTCTTGCTGCCGCCCGCTGCATAAAATTCACCTACAACCGTGTGGATTTCCAGGTGCGCGTCAATGATGTCCGTTACATAGAAGTATTCAAGAACACCTCTTATATTCATACAGACCGGGAATACCCGGTGATGGCATCATTGGACTGCCTGCTTGAAAGGCTCGACGACAGCCGCTTTATCCGCTGTCATAAGAGTTACGCCGTGAATCTTTCCCGTGTAAGAAAATATGAGAACCGCCAGGTTGTCCTGGACGATGGGAGCACGATTCCGATCAGCCGCTCTAATGTTACAGATTTTAAAGAGAGATACGGGAAATATCTGACGTCCCGGATTATGGAAGGAGAACTGTAATGACAAAAAAATTGTATCAGAGGCTGCTCTTTGCAAGCCTTTCCCTACTCGCCGTCTTCCTTATCCATCCGCCTTCAGATGCCTTGGCAAAATCTTCCGAAGACAAGCCGGTTCTTGCCATGTATAACGAGGAGGGCGTCTATCCGGATTGGAAGCATCAGTCGCTTGCCGTTCATTTTCTTCTTGATGATGGAGACAAATGCCCGGATTATGAGATTCCCGACCCATCCCAGGCCATAGTATGGCGTTCCACCGACTCTGGGCAGAACTGGTATGATATTACGGGCACCGCTGACGCCTCTCTGACCAGCAGCACTCTTACCATCTCTAATCTGGATGAGGATATCATAGATCCGGATGCTGATAATTCCGGCTATTGCTTCCAGATCGAACTGCCGGAAGACGGTCCTGTAGATCGTTATTCCACGATCTTTCGTGTCTTTCTATTGGATGAAGAAACTCTGTATTGCGTCAGCGATATGGGCGGAAACCGGGGAGGCGGGAACCGGCATCTTCGCCCTCCTTCTGTGACAGAGCCTCCCCAAAGCGACGACGGAAATATTTTGCAGGAGACACAGAAGCCAGATAACGGAACTTCTCCCGATGCGTCCCAGCCAAATTCCCAAGGGGCCTCCATTGTGGCAGACACCCGCCAGGATGGGACTGGCAGTACGCCCAGCGCCTCGTCCGGTCAGACAGGATCCAGCGCTCCTGATCAAGGCGACGCTTCTTCCCCGCCGGACTTCGGTTCTGATATCGCCACTGGCTCTTACGCTTCCTCTTCCCGGACCAGTCCATCCTCTAATGGAAATAAATCGGAACATAAAAGCAATGTAGAGAAGAATGATTCCAACAGAAACCGTTCCCTTCCGGCACGCTATATACTGCTTGCCCTGGGAGCACTCGCCATTGGCATATGCGCCGGCGTAATACGAATGATGAAAAGGAAGTCAGAAAAGTGAGCAAATTATCTCGAAAGCATGTGCTGTACCTCTTTGCAGGGATTGCTGCGGCAGTCTGCCTATTCATAGCACAGTATTATCTGGATAACAAATATCAGTTCCATGGCCCTTATGGCAATGATGGCGTTCTCGACCTCACAGAGGATGCGGTCCGGGTTCATATGCTTTCCTATGGATGGGAAGTCTATTACCAGCAGATGCTTGCCCCCGAAGATATCGCCAGCGCTGTTCCTTCCGAGTGTGTCTGCCTGGGAGAATATGGTGGCTTTGAATCCGGCAATGGGCAAAAGAATCCCCATGGATACGCGACCTATCGCCTTACTGTCGAACTGCCCCCCAAAGAAGAAATGTACATGCTGGAAATCCCGGAGATTTATTCCGCGTCCCGCATCTATGTAAATGGGCAGATTCTGTGGCAGAACGGCAATCCTGATCCAGGATCATACTGCCCCTTCATCAGAACCGGCTCTGTGACATTTGCCGCGTCCGGCAAAGCTGAAATTATCGTACAGGCCTCCGATTATTCCCACTACTACAGCGGGATGGTCTATCCCCCTGCTTTTGGACCCGTCTCTGCGGTAAGCAGCCTTCTAAACACACGCTCTCTGTGGCGCTATATCATGTGCCTTTCTTCCCTTGGCATCGGCCTTATCTATCTGGTCATAGGCATAAAAATAAAGGAAAAGCGGAGGCTTTCCCTTTTATTTGCTTCGTTTGCCATTTCCTTTACCGTTTACGCCTGCTATCCTATCCTCCATGCGTTCGGAACCGGAATGTGGTCGTATATGCTGGAAGACTTTTTCTTCTATCTCATGCTTCTCTTTATCGCGGCGCTTCAGACATACCTTTGCGGCATCCGCGGCAGACTCCGTGCTGCCACTATGGCTGTCTGCGGGATTGTCTGCCTGCTGTCCGTGATCATACCTGCATTCTTTTTAAAGGATAGCCTGGCGGCAATGCTACAGTATTCTGATCTTATCGGCCTGTACAAATTTGCTCTATTTGGGTGGCTGATTTCCACCAGTTTCCTGGCTTTTCGGGAACAGAAAGAACATGTCCTCATCTTCCTTACAGGCCTGTGCGTCTTTGCCATCGCACTACTGTCTAATATTGCGGCCCCAATGTTTGAGCCGGTACTCTTTGGATGGCAGACCGAAATTGCCGCATTCTTATTGGTGATGCTGCTTGCCTTTTCACTATGGGCCGACATTGCCAATATGTATGCAGAGCGTTATACACTGGCAGAAAACTTCCGCATGATGAAACGCCAGCTTGCTCTTCAGGAACAGAATTACGAACTGCTGACAGCACATTTTGAAACGATCCGTACCATGAAGCACGATATGCGCCAGCATCTGCGTGTGCTCGGAGAATTGATGAAATCAAAAGATTACGAAGGGTTCTGGTCTTACCTTGGAAGCATATCGCAAGTCATGGAAGACCTCAATACCACTACCGTATGCCAGAATCCGGCCGTAAACGCCATTCTTCAGTATTACGTGGAGGAAGCCCGTAATAAAGAAGTCCCTCTATCCTTAAAAATATCGCTTCCAGATACTCTTCTGATCGATGGATGGGAACTTGGAGTAATATTAGGCAATCTGATTGAAAATGCCATAGAGGCATCCGTAAAACTGCCCGTGTCAAAACGCCGGATTACCGTACACGCGGGGCTTTCCGATTCTAATCTCTTGCTTACCGTCCAGAATTACTATGACGGCTTATTTCTCTGCAAAAATAACCAGTTCTTCTCCAGCAAGCATGATGGCCCGGGAATTGGCCTATCCAGCGTCAGGAACATCGTCAGCAAGTATGGGGGAGAATTCTTTGCCGAGCCTGGAACTGATACCTTCCAGACCTCCGTAGTGTTGTGGAATGTGGCCGGGAACACTAGCCGGACAAATGAATCGCCTTTATAAGCGTTTTTATAGATTCTAATAAACAAACGCCCCTAACCTACTGGAAATCCAGTAAATTAGGGGCGTTAACTGAGAAAGCCAGGAATTTTTATGAAGCCGGATGGGAATCTATTACTTCGAAGTTATTCACTGAATCGAAATTATTCGTCTTTATCTTATATTAACTGGACATTAAATGCCGTAGTCTGAGGCGGAATGCTTGGTGTCTGGAAGTTTGCGTGGGTGATGCGAACCATCTGGCCTGGCCAGAGCGAGCTGAATCTGATCGGCGCCCCAAAACGGCTGGTAAATGAAGTCGTATTTGTAATGATAAACTTCATCTGATTGTCACTGTTGTCGGGATCTTCCGTAATCAGAAAGTTATTGTCAAAATCAATCATTATAATCCTGCCTATCGTAACCGAGGACGAAGGCCTGGGGCTTCTTAGAACAGTAACCAGGAACGCATTTGCCTGAGGCGGAATGCTTCTTGTCATACGTGCGGAAAATGTAGCATTTACCCAGGATCCTGCCTGAATGCAGCACAGGCACATACGCTGCCCGAAAGAATTCAGGATCACAGTGCCTCTGTTAATATTCAGCTGGATATCCTGGATGGAAGTTATATTGTTTCTTTCCCGCACGGCATAAGAAACAAGGATTTGCCCTCTCGCATTGTTAAAACAGGATACGTCTTCCACAAAGCCATTATTTATCCGCATCGTGTTTCCCTGCTGGATCATAATACCACGAGGATCATTATTCATAACATGTTACCACCAATCGTTTTATTACAATATATGCGCATTATGGCGAAAAGGAACTTTAAAAGAATGGCCGGCTGTGGCCAGAGAAATGCAAAAAGATAATACAAAAATCCCCTAATCTACCGAAAATCCAGTAAATTAGGGGTGTTAACTGCGGAAGATGGGACTTGAACCCACACGAGCGCATTGCTCACAAGATCCTTAGTC
>ERZ791934.892-NODE-892-length-34967-cov-3.977171_pt1 | contig 34967 bp, 40 predicted proteins | sample MGYA00510125_ERZ791934 | MGnify/ENA primary metagenome ERZ791934 (study PRJEB30046, sample SAMN00993240) | human gut metagenome | study: EMG produced TPA metagenomics assembly of the A metagenome-wide association study of gut microbiota in type 2...
GGCTTAAGCAGCATTTTATGCCATCATGCCTAGTATTTTTGAAAAATGAAGGCGCGCTATTTTACTTTCATGGTTTTGCCGTGATATTTATGGTAAAGGCATTTGACAAAATCGTCGATTCGTAATACGGTGTATTACAAAGAAGGGGGATGAGAATATGACAATTTCATTACGATTAAGTGAAGAGGATTCCATGTTAATTAAAAAATATGCGGAGATGCATAACATTTCAGTTTCAGAACTTGCACGACAGTCTGTCTTTGATCGTATTGAAGAGGAGTATGATTTAAAGGCTTATGATGATGCATTGGCTGAATTCAAAGCAGATTCCACAACTTGTTCTCTCGATGAGGTGGAGAAGGAATTGGGACTGAGATGAAATATAAAGTGGAATTTTCGAAAACAGCGCTGAATGAGCTAAAAAACTAGATAAGTATACACCAAAATTAGTTTTGGCATGGGTACGGAAATACTTAGAAAATTGTACAGAGCCTCGCCAACATGGAAAAGGCCTTACTGCTGACAGAAGCGGACAATGGAGTTATCGTGCAGGTGATTACCGTTTGATTGCACAGATAGAGGATGACAGAGTGATTATTCTGCTCCTCGCTATTGGACATAGAAAAAAAGTATACGATATTTGAGCCCTTGTTATCAGACGGAGAACCATTCTTACTTACATAAAGCAAAAACCACTCTCAAGTTGCAGACGGAGTGGTTTCTTATTTTGTCCTCTTATTCATCGTGCTCCGGTGTCTGCGAATTGACGAGATTCTGATAATAAGCGCCGAACTGTCCCATGGAATCGAGAATGGGGCGCAGGGTTTCACCTAATGGGGATAATGCGTACTCCACCCTTGGCGGTACTTCCGGATAGACGGTGCGCTGGATGATACCGTCTGCCTCCATGGATCGCAGGCTGTCGGTGAGCACTTTCTGACTGATGCCTGTGAGCGACTTCTGCAGTTCTTTGATCCTCCATGGACGATCAAGAAGGTTGCGGATGATCAGCAGCTTCCATTTGCTGCCGATCAGTTGTACGGTGGTGGCGACCGGGCAGATTGGCAATTCTTCTTTCTTTATCATGATGAACAGACCTCTTTCCTTCATATTATATTAGATTATAATTCCTGACTGTCAAGAAGACAAGGATTTTTGACATTTTGATGTATACATCTGCATATGCTTTGGAGGAGAGTGAATCCAAAGCAAACAGATGGAATGGTTCTAGGGTAATTTTGGAACCTGCGAAGAGTTAAAAATATGTCAAAATTTTAATGATTTTTGTCGTTCTTTGTAGTATAATGTATTGCGTATGATTATTAGACAACTATTTTTTAGAAAGGAAGGTTTCAAATATGAGTTCAAATGCAAAGCATTTACATAGCATCGACGCCGGACACTATAAGAACACGGCGAAATGTGAAACCGAAGTTATGCCAATTCCTGACGTTGTCAAGATCTCAATGTCACAGCATATTGGTGCGCCTTGTAAGCCTTTAGTAGCGAAAGGTGATGCGGTCAAGGTCGGACAACTTATCGGCGATACAGATGCATTCGTAAGTGCACCTATTCACTCAAGCGTATCCGGAACCGTTGCAGGCATTGAAACACAGCGTTCTGCCACAGGCGGAAACGACACGTTGGTTGTGATTGAAACTGACAAAAAACAAGAGATGTGGGAGGAAATTAAAGTTCCTCAGGTAAATGATCTGGCTAGTTTTGTTAAGGCCGTCAGAGACAGTGGTCTCGTAGGATTGGGCGGCGCTTCATTCCCGACACACATCAAGTACAACCCAAAGAATCTCGACGAAGTACATACTTTAATCGTCAATGGTGCGGAATGTGAGCCGTTCATCACTTCTGACCACAGGACAATGCTTGAAGATACTCAGGACATTATCGACGGGATGAAATTGATCATGGACTACATCGGACTTGATGAAGGATATATTGGAATCGAGGAAAACAAGCCTGATGCAATCGAAAAGCTGGATAAGATGTTTGCTGAACAAGGTCTCACGAACATGCATACGTTCAAGCTGCAGGCCAGATATCCAAAAGGAGCGGAGCGTGTTCTTGTTTATGAAATCACTGGCAAGCCTATGGCAGCAGGCGTACTTCCTGCAGACCTAGGGGTCATTCTATCTAATGTAACATCTGTTGCATTTGTAGGACAGTATTTCAGGACCGGCGTACCTCTCATCCAGAAGAGAATGACAGTAGACGGCGACGCAGTAGCAGCGCCGAAGAACATTATCGCTCCAATCGGCGCACAGATTCACGATGTCATTGATTTCTGCGGCGGATACAAATCAGATCCAAGGAAGATTTTGATGGGTGGACCGATGATGGGCAGAGCGATTTTCTCCGACGAGATGCCAATCGTAAAAAACAATAATGCGATTCTTGCATTCTCAAAGGAAAAGTCATATATTCCTGAAGAAACTGCATGTATCAACTGCGGAAGATGTCATCACGCATGTCCGTTTAATCTGCTTCCTACAGCACTGGCAGAGGCGTATGAGCGCAGAGATGCACAGAAGCTCGCTGATCTGCAGGTAATGCAGTGTATGGAATGCGGAAGCTGTTCATACGTATGTCCTGCAAGAAGACCTCTGGGCTTCATGAACAAGCTTGGAAAGGCTGTTGTAAAGGAGGCTGGAATTAAATAATGGATAAAAAATACTATGGTAATTTAGCAGTATCCTCAGCACCGCACTTGGTCACCGGCCTGGATACTACAAAGACAATGGCAATGGTATTGATTGCCTTGTTACCTTCTTTTTTAGTAAGTATATATGTTTTCGGTTTCAGAGTTATCGCATTAACTCTCGTATGTGTAGCCGCCAGCATAGGATTTGAGTGGCTGTACAATAAACTGATGCACAAGAGACAGACTGTGGGCGACCTCAGTGCGGCCGTGACAGGCCTTTTGATCGCATTCAACGTTCCGTCCAGTTTCCCTTATTGGATGGCGATTATCGGATGTTTTGTAGCAATTATTATCGTAAAGCAGATTTATGGCGGTCTCGGAAGAAACGTCGTTAACCCTGCCATCACGGCAAGAATCGTATTATTTATCTCCTTTGCAACTGAAATGACGACATGGCCTACTCCATCGATGTCAACAGTTGATGCGGCAACAAGCGCAACGCCGCTGGGCGTGCTGCAGGAAGGCAACGTAGCGGACCTGCCTGCAAATATGGAGATGTTCCTCGGATTCATCGGCGGATCAGTAGGCGAAGTCAGCGCCGTCGCATTACTTCTGGGCGGCCTCTTCCTGATTTGGAAGAAGATCATTTCGCCGATCATTCCAGTTTGCTTCATCGGAACCGTATTCGTATTCGCATTTGTTTATTATGCAATCGTAGGCGGTGACGTAAGCGCACTCAATATGGCAGTCTTCCACATTTGCGCAGGAGGCGTTATGCTGGGAGCCTTCTTCATGGCAACCGATTATGTCACTTCCCCGATCATGCCTTTAGGCAAGGTGATCATGGGCATTGGCTGCGGACTGCTGACAATGATCATCAGACTTTGGGGTGCATATCCAGAAGGCGTTTCCTTCTCCATCCTGCTGATGAACATCTTGACTCCGCTGATCGATCAGTTGTGCATCAAATTAACTTATGGAGGTGCAAAGAAAAAATGAAAAACAACAACACATTTAAAGAATACGTTGCACCGATCGTAGTTCTTGTATGCATCTGTCTGGTTATTACAGCTGCTTTAGCGGCTACATACGGTGTGGCAAAACCAATTATCGACGAAAATACGATCAAAGCTGCAAATGAAGCTAGAGCGGAACTTCTTCCTGCGGCAGATACTTTTACTAAGTATACAGGAAAGCTGGTAACGGAAGAAAAAGATAAGGTTTACGTTGAGGAATGTTACGTTGCTGATAACGGCAGCGGAATGGTCGTTACAGTCGTAACGAAGTCATTTGGCGGCGCACTGACCGAGATGATCGGTATCGACAGCAATGGTGCGATTACAGGCGTTAAGGTAACTGCTCATGCAGATACGCCGGGCCTTGGAACAAAAGCCCATGCGCCTGAACACTTAAAGCAGTACAAGGGTCTTACAGAATTAACATCGACGGCGGCAAAGGATGATTCCAGCGTAACCTACATTACTGGAGCCACGATTTCTTCTAACGCGGTTCACTATGGTGTATATTGTGCATTAGACCAGTACAAAGCAATGGGAGGTGTGCAATAATGGAAAAGAAAGCAAGTAAATTGAGCATCCTTACCAAAGGTATCATCAAAGAAAACCCTGTACTGGTATTACTGTTAGGTACTTGTCCGACACTGGCGACAACCTCCTCAGCAATTAACGGTATCGGTATGGGCGTTTCTGCGACAGCGGTACTGATTTGCTCCAATATCGTTATTTCACTACTTAGAAAAATTATTCCTGACAAGGTGAGAATCCCGTGCTACATCGTAGTTATCGCAGGATTTGTAACCGTTGTTCAGCTGTTGTTGCAGGCTTTCGTGCCTTCCCTCTACGCTTCACTGGGATTATTCATTCCTCTGATCGTAGTAAACTGTATCATTCTGGGAAGAGCCGAAATGTTTGCCAGCAAGAACAACGCCTTTGATTCCGCCCTCGACGGTATCGGCATGGGTATTGGATTTACCCTCGCGCTTGGCGCAATGGGTCTGATCAGAGAGTTCTTCGGTTCCGGCACTGCTTTTGGAATCAACGTTCTGACGGATATCATCCCTGGCATGGGAATCTTTAACCTGGCTCCAGGTGGATTCTTTGTTTTCGCAATTCTGATTGCTGCTGTAAACTTCTTTACAAAAGGCAAAGGACTGAAGAAGAAGGAATTTGGCTGTGACGGATGCGCAATGTCCGCAATGTGCGGCGGCGCAAGAAAAGAATGTGAGAAAGGAGCTGACAAAGTATGCTAATAGTAACAACAGTGATGAGTATGATCTTGGTAAACAACTATGTATTGGCGCAGTTCCTGGGTATCTGTCCATTCTTAGGTGTATCAAAGAAACTCGACTCCGCAGTAGGCATGGGCGTTGCCGTTATCTTCGTAATGGTTCTGGCCACGATTGCCACATGGCCGATCATGAAACTGCTCAACAATTTTGAGATCGGTTACTTACAGACTGTAGTATTCATCCTCGTCATCGCTGCATTAGTACAGCTGATTGAAATGATGATGAAAAAATATATCCCTTCCCTGCACAAAGCACTGGGCGTTTATCTGCCATTGATTACAACAAACTGTGCAGTACTGGGTGTCTGCATCTCTAATATCGACGCTGGTTATGGTTATGTTTTATCAATCTTCAATGCTGCAGGTGCAGGAATCGGTTTCTTACTGGCAATGGTGCTATTTGCCGGTGTAAGAGGCAAATTAGAGAACGAAGACGGTGTTCCTTATGCATTTAGAGGAGTTCCTCTTACATTAATTACTGCTGCTATGTTATCCCTGGGCTTCATGGGCTTCAGCGGATTATTCCAGTAGAGAAGGAGGATAGGAATGTTAACACCAATTTTAATCGTAGTGGCAATGGGATTTGTTGCTGCGGCGATACTGACTATCGCTTCAAAGGTATTCTTTGTACCTGTTGATGAAACTTTTGCATTGCTCCGTGCAGAACTGCCAGGCGCGAACTGTGGCGCCTGCGGATATGCCGGCTGCGATGACTATGCGAATGCGCTTACTGAAGACCACAGTCTGAGCTGCTCAAAGTGCCCCGTAGGCGGCGCTGAGGTTGCAGATAAGCTGGCGGCTGTCCTGGGTGTTGAATCCGGTTCTGCTGACAAGCAGGTAGCAATGGTAATGTGTAACGGTACGAAAGAAGCGGCGAAGACCATCATGGAATATGACGGCATCAAAACTTGTGCCGCTGCAAAGCAGTTCTTTGGCGGACTGAGCGCGTGTCCTTATGGATGTATCGGTCTCGGCGACTGTGAAGCTGCTTGTGATTTTGACGCCATCCATATCTGTGACGGCGTGGCAGTTGTCAACAGAGATAATTGTGTGGGCTGCGGTGTCTGCGCAAAGACTTGCCCTAACGCAGTTATCAAGATTCAGAGCGCTAAGAACCTGGTTGTGGTTCAGTGCAAATCTGAAGCAAAAGGCGCTGTAACTAGAAAAGCTTGCTCCAACGGATGTATCGGATGTAAGAAGTGCGAAAAGGCTTGTAAGTTTGATGCGATCACTGTGGAAAACAATGTTGCCCGCATCGATCCAGAGAAATGCAAAAACTGCGGACTCTGTGCAAAAGAATGTCCAACTGGCGCAATCAACAACATGAGAGTAAAAAAAGCACCGGCAAAACCGGCCGCTCCAAAAGCGGAAGCTGCGAAAGAAGCATAAACTGCATATTTGAATTTTTAGGCTGTCCTTATCGGGGCAGCCTTTTTCAATTTCCTATGAGTTTAAAAGGGGGGTGCAGAGAGGATTCCCCTCGCCGCATTAGCGTAGTGGCGTCCGCCGCTTTTTATGGAGTCTCATTCGAGAAAGGTTAAATAAAATTGAATTTTGTTTTTATTATTGACTTTAATAAAATTGAGTGTTATATTTAAATAAATTAAAGAAAGGGGTGGGGCGAATGATAATTTTTTTAGCATTTACATCAATTTTCATTTTTATTGGGGTTGCAGCGCTAACGATACTAGCAGAATGGCAGATGATAAAACTTCAGAAAAAGTGGAAATGGGTAATTCCAGCGGCGATTACTATCCTTGCGATCTTCTCTTCCATCCAATTCAGTTGGATTTCCCACAGTAGCAGTGGTATAAGAAGCGTCTCAGTCATGATTGAAGACGATCAATTTGGAGAAATCCAGACTGCTGCAGATCACGAGAAGCACATGCATGCTATAGGATATCTGGTGAATGGGGAAACAGAGAAGGATTTGGAGTATATAGCGCTGGAATACAAAGAAGGGGAGCTAGTCGGAAGTGAAGAGGCGATGCAGTATAAGAAACAGATCGACAATGCTATGCGCTCCTTTACGAAGGGGTTCACTGGCAGTACAGTATCACTTGAGGAACTGAGAGATGAGCAGGACAAAATCAGTGAGACAGTTAAAACCTTTTCCCTAAAAAATTATTTTATAGCATTTGCATTTCATGCAATCTGTCCGCTGGTTCTTTGGCTAATGGTCCTGGGTGACAGACTGCAGAGAAAAAATAGAAACCAGTTAGACAAGACACGTCTGGAAGATTTGTAAGGGGGAAAAAATGACGATTAGAGTAGTGCCATCTTGGATGGAAAATTTAGAAGAGGAAGATATCACGTTTATCAAGAACTTTATGTTGGTAAGCGGTTCGTTAAAGGAAATGGCTGCAAAATACGATGTGACGTATCCTACGGTTCGTCTGCGTCTGGATCGCTTGATTGACAGGATAAAGATGACGGACGATCAGGAAGCGGAACCCTATGTGAAACTGATCAAACGTCTTGCTTTAGAGGATCGATTAGACTTTGAGACTGCTAAACTTTTGATTAGTGAATATAAAAAGGAGCGATAATATGTTATACGTTTTGAGTTTGATTGGTATGAGCATATTGCTGATTCTGTTACAGCTATGGTTGTCCTCCAAAAAAAGTGTATTTCCAGGGCTGGCGCTCATCGCGGCTGCATGGGTCGTTTTTTTATCCCTGACTGTTTGGACATATAGCTTAGACGTGCCGACAAAAGAAGAAAAATTGACATGCAGTTTGGACAAGGGAAGGACCGCAGAAGCAACAGTTACATGGAGTGAAGATCATGAGATAATTGCAGTGACAGATATATCGATCAAGGATGAAGAAGGGACTTTGATTGATGAAATCGCATGGGGAGAGTATAGATTGAAGGATGTGCAGAAAGAGTTAAAAGGGGATTATGCAATTACAATGGATACGCCCACCACATGGAAAGATGGGATGGACGATGGAGTGAAATTCGGTTATACTACTTTTTCGAAGAATATTTTCTTGTGGGATTTAGGAATCGTCACTCTGCCCTTGTTGCTGATTCATTTGACAAGACGATTTCAGCTTCGTCATAAAAGGCAGAGAGAAGAACTTGAGAAAATGAATATTCAGGAACTGTAGAAAGGGGGATTTTATGGAAGACAAATTTGAGATAATAACCATTTTGATATTGCTTGTTTTCAATGTGATAGTCTTTGGAATATTGGAATTTTATTTGGCGGGGCGTAAAAACAAATGGATTGGCTTGCTCATTCCAGTCCTAAGCTTGTCATTTTTAGTACCGTTATCCATAGAATTTATAGACGAGTTCTCTGAAATACCGGTGTGGGAAAATTCTTATGGGGATGAAACCTTGGACGATGTAAAGATATATTTTGGCGTGATTGATGATGGATCAGGGAGCCCTGCAGCTTTCAGCGATCTCCAGGTTAAAGATAGAAACAGCGGGGAAAAGAAGTGGTATCCTATGGAATTCGATCAGCAGGGCAACTTGATTGGGGGGAAAGAAGCACTCAAATACAAGGCTAGTATTGAAGATCTATCACAAACAGACGGCTTCTTCACTGGAAAATCCTTGTCGCCAAAAGCTATGAAATGGGAGTACGTTAAAGGTGGGGAAGGCGGAAGGTATAGACGTCAGCTTATATTAGCAACGCTTTATATCGCCGTGATTGTATTTTATTTTATCATCTACTGGCGCATGCGCAAGCGGGTATGCAGAAGAGAAACCATAGCGTCAATAGAGAAGAGACGTAAAATCGAATCACTATAGGGGGAATCATGATCTCATAGTTAACAGTCTAGCCCATCATCCTGCTCGTATTCCTCCTGACTTGGGCAGGGATTATAACAATAGGGGTATTGTTAGTAAGACACTTTATCAGGAAGCAAAAAAAGTAATCTGCATCAGCTTTGAGCCGGACGTCACTGGGTCCGGCTCTGTTATTTCTACAGACGCTCTTATAGCAGCCACCTGCGCTTCAGCAGCAGGTGGTATTTGAGAATTTCGTTGCCGTCATCGAGGGGCGCAGCGCCGATTTTTTCCCGTATCTGATGAAGGCGGTATTTGATGGTATTTGGGTGCAGATACATCTGGCGTGCCGTCCGCCCCAGGTTGCAGTTATTTTCGTAGTAACACTCTAACGTGTCCATCAGTTCTCCGCTATGTTTTCCCAGTTTTTCACTGAGCTGGAAAAGTTCATCCCTGCAGAGCTGGTCAAAAGTATCAATGTCGCGGATATCCAGAAAATAATAGATGCCTAGCACCCCTTTGCCGTAGATGCCGTTATGTCTGTTCAGCTTTGAGAGGATACCCTGGATTTTGTCGGCGGATTGCAGACTGAGAGGCAGGCTAAAGAGACCTTGGACGAACTCTCCCTGATAGATGTCCACATAGTCGATATCAGGCAGAAATAATAGTTCCTCCTGAATCATGGAGCAAGTCTCGGAGAGCGTTCTATTGCAAGCCGTTTCTGACAGATCGCTGTAATGCAGGATGAACAAAATCTCCCGATCTGGCGCGATAACATAGGAATCCGCATTGCTGTGGATGGACAGCCAGTTGGACAGACGCTTGACCTTGATTAAGACATCTTTGAAATCGCAGAGACTATTTTTCTTGAAAGAAAGTTTGATTTTGCAGAGACTGTGCCTGCCATGGATGTGAATGTTCTTTTTATAAGCGGTGGCGAGAAGTTCTTCATCCTCTTTCCCGCATAAAATATCATAGTAGAAGGATTCCATGGAACTGTATACGTTTAAATCACTGCTGATACGAAGATTTCTTATGTAATGGATTGCCAGAATTTGTGCCGCGTATTCGAGGATGGAAACGACAAAATTGTCATCATCAGAGGAGGCCTTGTCTCTCCAGACGATGAAGTAATAGGGCGTCACGCCCTGTGCGCTGACTCGGTAGAGCAGTTGAGAATACCCCTTGCCGTTTACAGTCAGCACGGATTTGCTGATATTTTGATCGGAAAGCCTAATTTGCTTTTTTATATCTCGCAGGTAGGCCTTTGAAGAGGCTGTCTGCAGACTCCTCCGCAGGGACTCCTCCTCTGGATTTTTTGAGGCAAAGGCATCGGTCAAAAGGTATTCATTGAGTAGGGCTACAGGACTTCCGAGTATCTCGTTCAATTTTTCGATCAGACTGTGGACACTATCTTCTTCCATCAGCGTTGCTTTGATTTCATTCTGAATTTTTTCTATTTTATCCAGATATTCAGACCTGGTGTGCAGCAATTTATCGTAAAGGGCAGATAAAATTTGGCTGTAAGCGATGGTGTCTGGAATAATCAGCACTGCGATTTCCAGGCTGTCTGCAATTTCCACAACCGCAGGTGTAATTAATTCCTGCTTTCCCAAAGCGCAGTGTACGCCCAGGGCGGAAGCGTTGTTACAGCTCAGGCTTTTCAGAATTTCAATTACATTGGCAGGCGCGCTACACATATTCAACGTAGAGAGGATCAGCTCCCCGCCGGTAAGCCAGTCCGTATTTGGTGAACCGATTTCTAAAATATTGATATTAGTGACCAGCCGCAGCTTTTGAAAACGTTCAGAGTGGGTTTTCTCTTGTATCCCATATTGTGTCAGCAGTGAAATCACAGAACTTAACGTTATATTGATCATAAAGTCACTCCCTTCTATATGGCGTTATCATATCAAAATACAAATTCATTTACAATGGCATAAGTTTGCCATTTATTTTTTTGTCCGCTGTAGACAAAATTCGCTGTATTTCTTGTCTTTTCGGGATATTGTCCGCAGACCTCTATTAGTTTAATATGGTAGAAAATTAAAGCTCGCCAATGAAACGGAGGTATATCATGTACGAATACGAATTGACAAACGCCTGTTTAAAACTTCTCAGGGACAGTTTTAAACTGCAAAAGGATGAAACAGTAGTAATTACAGTGGACACCAAGTCCAATCAGGAAGTGGCGGAAGCAACTGCGGAGGCGGCAGTCATCCTGGGTGCAAAGCCTGTGGTCATCAATATCAAAGCGCCGAGAGGAAATGGAAAAGCGGGCGATCCAGACCTGCCGATTGAAACTCTGGTGGGAGCCATCAAAGGTGCAGATGCATGGGTGGAATATAATTATGAATGGCTTTTCTATTCCACAGTCTACGACAGAGCCATGGAGGAGAATAAGGAACTGAAATACATGTGCCTGGTCGGGGCTACGCCGGAAATGATCATCAACAATATTGGCAAAATTGATATTCCGGTCCTGGCTGATCTGATTCACAAGGTCACTGACGTGACAGAAGAAGCGGTGCATGTGAAGATCACCAGCCCATCTGGATCTGACGTGGAATTTGATAACAAAAAAGGCAGGGAATTTGGTGTGGCAGACGGTTTAGTGGAAAAAGGAATCGCCAAGATGCTCATCGGACAGATTGGCTGGGCACCAGAGTTTGAAACGATTAACGGCGTCATTGTCGCAGATGGATCTATCAACCCGCCGTGTGGGATCGTGGATGCACCAGTAAAAATTTATGTAGAAAACGGAAAGGTAGTCAATGTGGAGGGCGGACAGTCGGCACAGGAGTTTTATCAGTGGATGAAATCCTTTGACGATCCGAACATGTTCAACGTGGCCCACCTCTGCTACGGTCTCGGACCTTATGCCCAGCTGACCGGCGAAGTCTGCGAGGATGAGAGAGTATGGGGCTGTGTAGAATGGGGATTCGGCAACATCGGCGCCTGTCTGACTATTCCTGACATTCCGGAGGGGATTCCGGCAGCATCCCATTCCGATGTCATCTGTCTCAATTCCTCTGTCTGGTTAGACGGCGTGCAATTCCTGGACGAAGGTAAGGTTGTCGGCCCCAATGAAGAAATCGTCGCTCTCGCAAGACAATTGGGGAAATAAACAGCTAAGGAGGCCGCAAAATGAAAATTACAGAAGGTTATATGCCGTTTAAAGAGGGACAGACCTATTACCGCATTACGGGAGAATGCAAAGGGGATAAAAAACCGCTGGTCCTGCTCCACGGTGGTCCCGGATCGACCCACAATTACTTTGAGGTCTTGGATGAAGTGGCAGAACGCGATGACCGGGCCTTGATCATGTATGACCAGATCGGCTGCGGGAATTCCTACATCGAGGGACATCCGGAATATTTCAACGCAGAGACTTGGATTGAAGAATTGATGCAGTTGAGAGTGCATCTGGATTTGCCTGAGATTCACCTGATGGGGCAGTCCTGGGGCGGCATGCAGGCAATCTGGTACGCCATCGAATATCAGCCAGCAGGTGTGAAATCCTATATTCTTTCCTCAACGCTTTCTTCCGCCAAGCTGTGGGAGGAAGAACAACACAGGAGAATTTCCTATATGGAAACCTGCTATCAGGACGCTTTTGCCAAGGCAGAAAAGACGGGAAATTACGAGGACAAAGATTACCAGAAAGCCCTGGACGTATTTATGAGCAGACATTGTATGCCTACAATTAACGATGATTCCCCAGAATGCCTGACCAGAGAGAAGAAATCAGGAGCAGAGGCCTACCTGGTGGGATGGGGACCAAATGAATTCACGCCGACTGGCACTCTGGGCGGATATGAATTTACAGACAGACTCTGTGAAATAAAGACGCCTTGCCTGATTACTGATGGCCAGAGAGATCTCTGTTCCCCGTTCATCGCAAAGACTATGTACGACCGCCTGCCTGACGCAGAGTGGGAACTATTCCAATACAGCAGACACCTGCCATTTGTCGAGGAGCGAGAAAAGTATATGGACGTGTTGATTCGCTGGATGAACAAAAACGACAGGTAATCTGTCGCTGTTAAGAAAGAAGGAAGAAATATGACGAGCAGCAATAATAAGTCTAAGACGGAAAACGTCGCGTTAGGAAGGATTGATTTATCTGAAAGAAAAAGCTGGCTGTCTATCGGGTTCATCTGGTCAGGCATTCTGATCTGTGTACCGGCATTGATGGTGGGCGGTATGGTGGGTACCAGCATGACCATCGGCAAAGCCATTTTCTCTATGCTCTTGGGATATATCTGTATCCTTGTATTCATGATCCCGCTGGGCATCAGCAGTGCAGATCTGGGTCTTCCGACGGTAATGAATGCTTCTAGGAGCTTTGGCATCGGGGGATCGAGAGTCATCGTTTCCATTATCATTGCAATATCAATGGTAGGCTGGTTCGGCTTTCAGGCCAACGTCTGCGGAAATTCCTTTTCACAGATTATGGGGGACTACCTGGGCATTTCGATCCCGGTATGGGTCAGTTCTATCATCTGGGGAGCCATTATGCTGTTGACGGCAGTGTTGGGCATCGGCATGATTCGTTATCTGAACATGGTGGCAGTACCGCTGCTGCTGTTTGGTCTGCTTTATGGTCTCTACTATGGTCTGGTGCAGATGGATGGCGCCACTGTCCTGTCTGCTTATGAACCGCAGCAGGAAATGTCCGTTTCGACGGGCATGAATCTGACCATGTCAGGTTTCATCACAGGAGCCGTCACAGCGGGAGACTACACCAGATATGCGAAGAGCAGGGGGGATACAGTAAAGGCGTGCCTTGTCGGCGTCGTTCCGGCCGGCGTAGCAGTGCTGGGTATCGGTGCTATCCTGGCAGTCATCGCTGGAACAGGAGACCTGACTATCGTGCTGTCCAACACCAATCTTCCAGTATTAGGACTGCTGATCCTAGTCTTTGCTACATGGACTACAGCTACCAGTTCAGCTTACGCAGGCGGTATTGCCGGGGTCAATGTGTTGAAGCTGAAAGACGACAAGCGGGCGATGCTCACACTGATTCTGGGGATAGTCGGTATCGGTCTTGCAGCAGGAGGAATTATCGATCATTTTGTAGAGTTCCTGAACTTTTTGACCAATATGACGCCGCCCGTTGCAGGGGTTCTCGTAGCAGAGTATTTCGTGTTCTGCAAAGGGAAGGCGGAGCATTGGAAACCGACAAAGGGTGGAAATATCGTTGGAATCGTCGCCTGGCTATGCGGGGTCGCCGGATCCATGCTTCTCGGAAGCTTCTTTGTGCCTTCAATCAACGCCATCATCATTTCTTTCGTCATCTACCTTGTGCTGCGGCATTTTGTGCCAATCAAAGCAGAAGACGAAGTGGAATTAGCAGATGCCAACTGAACATAAAATTAGCAATAGCAAAAAGACAGGTTAGGAATTCCATGCATTTCCTGCCTGTCTTTCATTGGACTTATTCTGTTAATTCCCTTGCACTGGCGAGGTAGTAATGACGTCCGTTGGCGCTGGTCTCATACTCTGCCAGATATCTCAACGCGGAGGCCTTGAGTGCCTTAGCTTCTGTGACTTCTTGTGCACTATCTAAAAGCAGATCGCAGAGTTCTAATGTCCACTGGTACTCCTCTGTGATGAGGGCTTCTTTCGCTGCGCCCAGCACGGACTTGCTCCCTCCCATGAGAGCGATGGTTTTCACGGCCTTTTCCTCTGGCGGTAACGGATGCAGATGGGTCGGATTGCCATCGAACCAACCCAGATAGGCCGCATAGATAGCGCGAACCGTCCATTCCGCACATCCGTAGAATTCACCCAAATAAGGCAGAGACGCGTATTCCGGTTGCAGTCTTATTTCTGCAGCCAGATGGTCAGCGGATTTGCCCTGGTTCATGCCCACAAGCGTTCTGGTCAGAATATCGTCAATGGCCTTTCGGAAGTTCTGCAGGGTTTCTTGAATCTGTGCGCTGCCGATGACGGCGGCAGTATGCCCCGGCAGCAGATATTCGCAACGGTAAGAGGCCAGCTTATCAAGACTATGAAGCCACTGAGCCAGATCGCGGTACTGTCCGCCCCGAATGGCGTAGAGATTTGGAAAACAGCCGTAATAAGTATCGCCGCAACAGAGAACTTTTTTCTCCGGCAGCCATATCATGATCTGATCCTCTGTCTCACCGGGAACTCTGGTCAGTTCTAACTTGATGCCGTCTATCTCCCGCACGACTTGATCCTGTTGGTATACTGTAGTCGGAGGAACAAAGACGCGCTGTTCGCCATAGGCGATTCCTTCGCGGCGTCCGATGCCCTGAGAGATGTTTTCTCCATCAGTGAGGTTGTAACCGAACTGCCGGCTCCCTCGCTGGTTTTGGATATCCTGCAGCATTGCCGTCCCTTCCAGGGATGGTGTAATCGGTGAAAAGGCGATTACTTCCGGATTGCTTTCCATAAAAGCGCCGGCGCCGCCGCGGTGGTCCGGATGCCCGTGGGTGTAGATTATCGTAGAAATCCTTTTCCTTATCTTCTCTTCGATGAACTGTAAGAGAATTTTGCCTCTCTCAAGAGAGTCCAAGGTGTCGATCAGGATGACACTGGATTCTCCTTCAATGCAGATGGAATTGCTATGGCCCAGGCCTGTTATATGCCAGATACCCTTTGTGATTTCTGTATAGTTCTCTTGAAAATTCTCTTCTGTAAAGTCACGCAGCCTTTGGCTGCCGTTATCAACTAACATGATATTTCCTCCCCTAAAGATGATTTGAATTCTATCCTATAGTCTAGGGCAGTTTATATCTAATGTCAAATGACAAGCTTCGACCACTGTCTGAAGAATATAGCGGCAGTCCTCAAGGGTTCCGCGGCTTTCCATCATGTAAGCCGCGTGGCGGGCATCCAATTGTTTAGCGGAAAGCTGCGAGGAAGGCTGCTCTACGGAAATCGCAGAAGCGAGGTTTCTGTGAAGGAATTTTGCCAAGGTTTGGTGCAGCTGATGTTCATATTCCACGTGATCTTTCAGCGAATATTGAAATGCCTCATTGTGAGGTCTGGTAAAGGAATCTGCAAGATAGTGGGTCAGAATCCCTGTCTGATACCAAGTGAACCGCCTGCCAGCATGCCGTTTCTCCAGGGCGCTTTTCATAAAGGTTTTCCGATATGTGAAGCTGTGCCCTGAGAAACGACTGCCGCCAGCATCGGTTATATATGAAAACGGATTGATATCCGGTATTAGATTGCCCAGGATAAACAGGATCTTATTGAGTTTGCCAAGCTGCATGGCGCCTGCCAGGTTCTTGGAGAGATAATAGTGGTCTTTTGTTTCCATCCCATGTGCCCCTTTCGCCATTGATTACTTGACATTTTAGCCGTCCACTGCGATGGAATGTTGACCTGATTGTAATGGTTTGTTGAAGAACTTCTGTAGATTTTGCTCACATTGGTTCACAGGATGCGAATTCTGGTGGCAACGTTTTCACAGAAAGCGTTATCGTGCTCGACAAAGAGCATGGTCGGCTTATAAGTCAGAAGCAGATCTTCGATCTGCATGCGTGAGATGACGTCGATGTAATTGAGTGGTTCATCCCAGATATACAGATGGGCTTCTTCGCAGAGACTGGCCGCAATGAGCACCTTTTTTTTCTGACCGTCGCTGTAATCTTCGATCCTTTTCTCAAATTGTATCCTGGCAAAGTCCAGCTTCCGCAGAATGGCCTTGAAGAGGGTTGCGTCGATACTTCGTGCTGCAGCGTAATCATCCAGGGTTCCTGAAAGTCCCGAAGTTCCCTGCGGTACGTAGGATATTTTCAGACCGCTGCCGATACGCATCGTCCCGTCGAAAGGTACGTCAAAGCCGCAGATCAGCTTGACGACGCTGGATTTGCCGCAGCCGTTCCTGCCCTGCAGGGCGATACGCTCACCTCTTTTGACATCAAAAGTCAGATTGCCGAAGACCGGGGTTTCCCCATATCTGACAGAAACGTCTTCAAAGGTGATAAGGGGATCGGTATGGAAGGAGAGGGGATGAATCTTCAGACTGTCAGCCCTTTCTATATTTTTGAGCAGCTTGGATTTCTCCTCGATGGCATCCTGTTTCCGCTTCTGCACTGCCAGGGAGCGCTTCATCATTTTGGCAGCCTGAGCGCCGATATGGCCCTTATCCGGTTTGACGCCGGCATCGCGGTCACTGTTGCGGCTCTTCCGTTTCTCAATGGTATCTGACCAGCGGGCAGTTCTGCGGGCAGCAGATTCCATGGCTTTGATGTTTTTGACCAGCTTCTCATTTTCGGCGGTTTCAAAGCTGTCCTGCAGTTGTTTGTTGTAGTACCAGGTTGAAAAATTACCTTTCTGAATCTCAATATTGGTTTTGTTGATGGAAAGAATGTGGTCAATGCAGGCGTCGAGAAAGGTTCTGTCATGGGAGACGAGAATGAAGCCCTTCTTACGCTGCAGATAGTCACTGACGATTTGCCTCGCATGCTGATCCAGATGATTGGTCGGCTCATCGATCAAAAGGAAGTTGTTTTCCTTCAGAAAGAGGGCTGCCAGCAGGACTTTGGTCCGCTCACCGCTTGACAGGGTGCCGAAGGGACGGTACAACACTTCTTCAGAAACAGCAAGCTCGTTCAGCTCTTTTGCAAGCCGCCAATACTCGTAGGCTGGAACGACCTGCTCTACCACCTCGATGGTGGTAACTGATTGATCGGCCACTTCAAAGGGAAAATAATCAAAATGCACCTTTGATGAAATCTGCCCGCTGTATTCGTACTTCCCCAAGAGAAGATTGAGAAAAGTGGTCTTCCCCCGGCCGTTTCTACCGGTAAAACCCAGCTTCCAGTTTGTGTCGATCTGAAAGCTGACGTTCTCAAAAATATTGTCATAACTGCCATCGTAGGCAAAGGTTAGATTGTTTACACTGATTAAAGACATAAATACACCTCCATACTTGTTAAATGCAATGAAAAAAGCTGCGAGGAAAGTTTTCCCGCAGCTGAAAGCATCATAAACAAAGGCGCAAAAATGCCTTGATAATCTATATTAGCTGATCAGATTCGTAAACTTTCTCGCAGTTTTGCATGACGAAACAAGCGGGGTTCTCTGCCGCTACCATAAATTTCTATCATGCATATGAAACTTAGCAAGAAAAATTACGCATCTTTTCACCTCAAATCTTTTTATATTTCTTAGAGCATTATAACAAAGAAGACGGCGCAGTGCAAGGGGAGTTTGCGGAAAGAACACGGCAAACGCATGAAAGGTGTTTCAACCAGTCTGCAGGTGCAATTTTTACTGTATAGCGTTTATCTTTTAAATTAAGTATAATTTATTGGAATAAAATGTAAATCTTGTCGAGTTTGGAGCGATTTTATGTTATTTTTAACCCGTTTTGGCGACAATTCATGGAATTTACCAGGTTTTTTTATACTCATTTTTGCAAAAACGGTCCTCTATAGTAAAATTGCTGCTGTAGCCGAACCAACTCTGCTTACAAGCTGTTTTTCATGCGTCTGCCGTGGCGGAAAGAATTGCTTTCAGGGGGGTTATTGTTTATAATACAACTATAGAAGGGATGTGTCTTATGTATATTTATCATGGCAGCAATATGGTTGTAGAATGTCCGATGCTGGTACAGCAAAACCGAACATTGGATTTTGGCAACGGACTTTACACCACCACGAACAAAATGCAAGCATTAAATTTTGCTGAAAAAGTTACGAATCGAAGGGAAACTGGCGAAATTACAGTGAGCGTTTATAATCTGAATAAGGCAAAAGCGTTAAGGGAGCTTGAAGTGCTTTATTTTGATAAACCTGACGAAGCGTGGCTCGATTTTGTCGCAAAGAATCGAGCAGGAACCTACTCTGAAAAATTGTATGATTTAGTTTGCGGCCCAGTTGCCAACGACGATGTATACCAAACCTTAGCTTTATATGAAACAGGGGTCTTGTCAAGAGAACAGACCTTGCAGGCATTGAAAATTAAGAAATTGTTTGATCAATATGTCTGGAAAACAGAAAAAGCTCTAAGCTATTTTAACTTTGTGGGAACTTTATCGCTGCAGGAGGTGAAATAGATGGATAAAAAATGTTTTGACGGCATCATGCTCTTAATCGTTCCTGAAGTAATTAATCTGATTATAGAGGAAGGTGGCTATGACGAACGAACGGCAACTTTAAGATTTTATGAATCTAAGTTATATTCTTTACTTGAGAAAGAGGATACCAAGCTTTGGCATCTCAGTGCTTTATCGCTATATTCGCTGTTTGATGAAGAAATTAAAACGGGGAAGATTACTTTTCCTGAAGGGGCGTGAGTTGCATGAGTAAGGAAGGTAAGTTTTTGATTTACTGTATCGAACGGTATAAACTGGAGAAGAGAATGACTGGACGAGAAACCGTAGAACTATTTGAAACGTACGGAGTATCAGATTATATTATAAAGTATTATGAAGCACTGCATACCACAGGTGACAAATATATTATTGAGGATATTGATGAATACATTAACAAAAGGAAGGAAAGATATGAAACATAAAATTGGAATTATCTGTGCCGGGGAAGCTGAAATCAACCCGGTTTTGTCGTATCTTACAAATGAGAAAACCACAGAAAAAGCGATGCTCAAGTTCTACGAAGGGCAGATAGAGGGAATCGACGTAGTCGCACTGGCCTGCGGCGTCTGCAAAGTAAATGCCGCTATCGCAGCGCAGATTTTGATCGACACCTTTGGCTGCAATGTAATGATTAACGGCGGAACTTGCGGGGGCATGGATCATGGCCTGCACGTATTCGATACAGTGGTGGCTACAGAATCCGCTTACTGGGATGTGTCAGGTGATATTTTGACAGAATATCATCCGTTTATGAAATCTATCTATTTTGCATCGGATCAGAAACTGGTGGGTCTGGCGAGAAAGGCGGCAGATCAAAGCGCCCAAAAGGTGGTCTTTGGAAGGATGATGACTGGAGAGATTTTCATCGACCAGGAAAAGCGGGCAGAAATCAACCAGATACATAAACCGCTGGCTGTGGACATGGAGACTGGCGCCATCGCACATGTGTGCTACGTCAATCAGATTCCGTTTATCGCTGTCCGCACCATCACCGATACAGGAGAAGAAAGCGGCATCGATACCTTTGACCAAAACTGCGATAAAGCGTCGGAACTGTCGGCAGGGTTCATCAGGAAAGTAATTAGAGAGATGAGGGTAATGGTTGGAGAGTAGGACTTTGAAAGAAAGAATAAAGAAGTTGTGTACAGCCGCCATAGCCTACGGCCTAATTGTTGGAATTATCGTCGCAATTGTCGCCATGATCGCCTATTTTGGCGGCGCAGTCATGAAAGTTTTCGGTTTTGAATATGAGTCGCCCGGCAGCATCGTCTTGTTCTTCCTATTCACGGCCATTGCAGGCTTTCCAGCGGAAACCATCGCAAAAGCATTTCCAAGAGCACTGTTGTCCTTGGAAAAAATAACAGTTAGAGGGGCGAAAGTATTATTTGTAATATTAGACACTGCTGTGACGGCAGTGTCGATGGCTATTGTAGACTATTTTATGGATAGCGTTACAGCAACAGATGCCTCCATTTTGGCAATCAGTCTGATTTTGGCGCTGCTGTCCAGGGAAGATTTTGACGAGAGGGAGTGAGAACTATGAATTTTGTAAGAATGACATCTGCAGAAGATCCCATGTACGAAGTGGCCAGGGCCCTTTACAAGATGAGCTTTCCGGCGCACGAACAGAGGGAGGAAGGCGGCCAAAGACAAATCATGGACACACCGGACTACCACTTTGATTTGATCTACGATGGAGAAGTCTTTGCGGGGATGATTCTGTACTGGCAGACGGAGGGCTTTCTCTATGTGGAGCATTTCTGCATTGACCCCGGGCAACGCAATCAGCGTTATGGGCAGCGCGCCTTGGAACTGCTGAAAGAAAAGGGAAAGACGCTCATTTTGGAAATCGACCCGCCGACAGATGAGATGACAAAGAGGCGGCAAGGTTTCTATGAACGGGCAGGATTTCATGTAAACAGCTTCTCCCACGTCCATCCGCCTTACCGCCAGGGGAACCAGGGACACGACCTGGTGGTCATGTCCTGGCCGTCAAAGCTGGAGCAGGCCGTCTACGAAGAATTCGATGGTTACTTGAAAAACGTAGTCATGGAAGACGTTTAGTCCAATTAAAAACACCGCAATCCATACAGACTGATTGCGGTGCAGGCAGGTTGTCGTCTTATTTCTTTTCTTTTCCCCTGGCTTCTTCCAGATAATTGTACAATGTGAATTTTGAGATATCCAGAAGCTCGCAGACAGTCTGGCCGGATTTCTGAATCATGAACACACCGCGTTCATCCAGAAACCGCAGGAGCTTGATCTTGGCTTCTTTGTTCATCTTGTCCGGCGGCATACCGATCTGGGCAAGGCCTTCGGCGATGAGGCTGTCCATCAGGCCGTGAATGGAAGTGACGGGCCTGTCGAATTCGTCGTCACTGGCAAGGCGGTTGGTTTCAAAATATTTGTTATCGGACATGCCTTTGATGGCGTTTTCCAGCGCGACCAGATCTGTGATATCCTGGTTGATGCACATGGAACTGTTGAGAATGCCGTCCTCATCGAAGAAATTGACCGTAGAGGAGCGCACCATGCGCCCGTCGGCGGTGTGGGTAATATAGCGGACCTTTTCCATGGCGTGGGTCTCCCGCTTCATGTAGCGCAGGAAGGACTGGGTCGGCCCGTCTCCAATACGACGCCCCGTTACGTGGCCGTTCACGATGTATACGATGGTGTGGTCGATATCGCCCGAAAAGTCGTGGACGACGACTTCTGTGTTGGGGCCAAATTGTGCGGCGATCAAATCGGCTACCTGCTTTAGCTGCTTTTCATTCTTTATCATGTATCGTCTCCTGATTTCCCCCTTAGACCGTAAGGGCACTTTCCAAAAATAACATCTCCATTATATCAAGTTTTGATTCGCATTGCAACTATATATCAAACAAAAAGTTATATTATCAAAATAAAAATTTGAGAGCAAAAACGGCTTAATTCTGTGCACACTTGCTGTTTCGCACATAACAGTGCAAAAGTATTCAAACAAAAAGTTTTTGATTCTAAAAAAGAATTTGACCAGGGACGGCAAAAGTGATATTCTTTAACTAGATAATAGTTGTAAAAATGGGAGGGCACGCAAATGGTATTTAGAAATTTTGAGGAGCTGGAGGGTTCGTTTCACGCATCCTCGAAAAAGACCGTCGTCGTAGCAGCCGCACAGGATAAATCCGCCCTGACTGCAGTCAACGCATGCCGCAAAGACGGTTTGATCGACGCAATCCTCGTAGGTGACGAAGCACTGATCAGAGAAGAAATCAAACACTTCCACGGAGAAATGGACGACGCACCTATTGTCCACGCTGAAACTTTGGAAGAGGCGGCAAAGAAAGCCTGCCTCTGCGTCCGTGACGGCCAGGCGGATTTTATTCTAAAAGGAAAGATAGACACAGGGATTCTGCTCAAGGCCGCTGTTGCGGAGGAGAACGGGCTTCGCACAGGAAAATTGATGAGCCACCTGGCGTTCTTGAAAATCCCCAATTACCACAAGATCATCGTGCTGACGGACAGCGGCATGGTGCTGTATCCGACATTGGAACAGAAAAGAGAAATCATCGAAAATGCGGTGGAGAACCTGCGGAACATGGGTTATGACGAGCCGAAGGTGGGCATTCTGGCCGCCGTGGAGAAGGTCAATCCCAAGCAGCCGGAGACGGTGGATGCTGCAGAACTGACAGAGATGTACAGGCGCGGCGAAATCAAGGACTGCATCGTGGAAGGACCTTTGTCTTACGATATTTTGATGAGCAGAGAATCGGCTCATAAGAAAGGCTTTGACAGCGAACTGGTGGGAAATGCGGATATCCTGGTCGTACCGAACATGCCTTGCGGCAACATCCTGGGCAAAGCGCTGCTGTTCTCTGCCGAGGCAGATATGGCGGGGCTGATCGTGGGGGCAAAAGCGCCTATCGCATTGACCTCCAGAGGCGCAACAGAAAAAGAAAAACGTCAGTCCCTGCTTTTGGCGGCGGCCTGTGCGAAAGGAGCGAAATAACATGGCAGAATATATCTTAGTAATCAATCCTGGTTCTACCTCCACGAAGGTTGCAATCTACGATGGAGAAAAAGCGCTTGATGTCACCTCCATCGACCATCCGGCAGAAGATCTGAAAGGGTTTAAGGAAATCAACGATCAGCTGGACTTTCGTAAGGCTGCAGTGCTGGATTATCTGAAAGAGCAGAATTTGACACTTACTGATCTGGCGGCCATTGCTGCAAGAGGCGGTATCGTGGGGCAGCTTGACAGCGGCGCTTATCTGATAGACGAAGTCTTTGCAGAAGCTTCCCGAACTTCTACGATTCCCCATCCGGCCAATCTCTCTCCGATCATCGCCTATGAGTTGGCAGAGCAGGCTGGAACAGGCATTCACGGATATGTCTACGATGCGGTCTGCGGGTGCGGTGTGCCCGATCCGATTTTTACCTATACAGGCGTGCCGGAGATTAAGAAGCCCTTCCTAACCCACGTGCTCAACAGCCGTGCGGTCAGCATCGAACAGGCGAGGAGAGACGGCGTCAATCTGGAAGATACGACTTACATCGTCTGCCACCTGGGCGGCGGCGTTACCTCTAATCTGATCAAAGGCGGCAAGGTTGTGGAATTTGTCGGTGACGACGAAGGCGGATTTTCCCCTGAACGTTCCGGCGGTGTGCCGTGCAGAGAACTGGTCAAATTCTGTTTTCGGAGTGGCTTGACAGAAAAAGAAGTGCAGAAGAAGCTGAAAGGGCAGGGTGGCCTCATCGCGTATCTGGGCGTCAATGATCTCAGAGAGGCTGAGAAATTAGCGGAATCGGATCCGCAGGCAAAAACTATCATCGACGCCATGATCATGCAGCTCTCGACGGATATCGGTTCGCTTGCCCCGATCGTCTGTGGCAAGGTGGACAAAATCATCCTGACCGGCGGCATGGCGCACTCTGATTATCTGACGAAAGAGATGAAAAAGCGAGTAGCTTTTATCGCTCCCGTCAAAGTGATCCCGGGCACTTTCGAAATGGAAGCCCTGGCGAAAGGCATTCACAGAGTCATCACAGGCCAGGAAAAAGCGCATATATTAGAGTGATAATTGTTTTTTCATTTATCGCAGTTGAACCGGAGCTGACGCTAAAGACGCGGCTCTGGTTTTTTGTCATGACGGGCATGTTTTTCTTGGGTATCCGCATGGCAAATGCATGAAGTCCTAAAATATCCCCTCCCCTTCGCTTTAAATCCGGCAAAAGTGCCTGAAACGAGCAATTTTAGGTGCATTTATGGCAGATTTCAGCTTTCAGCAGTCTCTTCCGGGAACAAAATAGCTCAAATTTGACTAAATAAAGCTTAAAAACATCTTTTTATACAGAAGATGCCTACTATATATGATTCCGGTCCATTCGCTTTTTTTACTTTTTATGGTTAATCAGCCAAAAACAGGCTTATATTTCTCAAAAAAGTGCCTGAATTGACCAAAAAACAAGCATTTATGGCGGATTACTCGGTTCAGGTACATTTATCTTATCTTTTATTCAAGCGCTTGCCGTATGGGTACCAGCCGTCGCCTTGACTGAGGCTGCGCCAGGTGCTATATTGAGAGGAGCACTAGGAGGTGACACCATGCAGTTACAGCAATTGGAATATTTCGTCAAAGTAGCAGAACTGGGCAGTCTGAACAAAGCGGCAGAGGTGTTTTATGTGACACAGCCGGCGCTGAGCAAGGCGATTCAGAACCTGGAGCAGGAAATTGGCGCTGAAGTGCTGCGCAGAACCAACAAAGGAGTGTCCATGACCGAAGACGGAAAAAAGCTCTACGAATATGCCAAGGTCATCCTGTCACATGTGGATTTAATTAGAGATATCAAGGGCAAAGATGCACTGCAGACTTTGGCAGTGGCATCCTATCCACTGATTTCCATGTCACGTATCATCGCCGACTTCTATAACCGTCAATCGGACCGGAACGTGACTATCAGACTGAAAGAGGACAGGCTGATGCAGGTCATTGATCACGTGTACGAGGGGAGGGATGAAATCGGTTTTTTGCTGATCAATAACTCCCAGCTGCGGGAAGTAAAGAACACGCTGAAATTTAAGGGATTGTCATTAGAAATCCTCGGACACGACACCTGGTATGCAAATGTGGGCGAACATAGTCCCTTGTACGACAAAGAACTGGTCACCATGGAGGAGCTGATTCAGTATCCTATCGTCAGGCTTCATGACGACCACTATTCCAATCTAACCAATTATCTGCGCATTGATGGGATTTTGCTCCGGGACAGCCGGAAACACATTTATGTCAGCGATAATGCCGGACTAGTAAACGTGATGCGTCATACAGACGCTTACCGCTTCGGACCGGGTCTGAGCAACCGGGACTTTGCGGATCTCGGCATCAGAAGTATTCCAATCCGAAACTGTGATGTAGATGTGGTGGTGGGCTGGATTAAAAAGAAGTCAGCCGCGTTGAGCTTTATTGGGGAAGAATTTGTACATCTTCTGGAGGAGTGGACAGAGACAGAACTTGAAAGAAAATAGAAAATGAGATGCTGCCGGGTGCAGATGGTGATCGATACCATTTGTACCCGGTTTTTGATTTATGATTCGACTTGCAGATGAGCGGGGGATTGGCTGGAGGCTGTGACAGATTCCGTTTGCTATAAAAATAAGTTATTACTCAGGTCGGAAAAAAGTGAATTATACAAGTTGATAGAAAATTGATAAAATTCAATTAAACAATGACGAGGCGCCCAAAGTCATGTAAAGGAAAGGATCGATACGATATGAAAGAAATTTTTATAAAGATCAATGAATACATCGAGCAGCACCGCCGGGAGATGATTGACTTATGGGAGGAACTTGTGAACATCGACAGCGGTACTGACAATGCTGCCGGTGTCATGGAAGTCTGTACCCTCTTGCGGAAACGGATGAGTGCCGCGGACATGCAGACGAAGGTCATCGAGAGCGGGCCGGCGGGGCCGGTTTTGGTCGGCGAATGGAATAAGGAAGCGGATACTGCACCCATCGTCCTCATCGGCCACATGGATACTGTTTTTTCTGACGGCACAGCAAGAGAAAATCCGTTCCGTATTGACGAGGAAGGCCATGCCCACGGACCAGGTGTACTGGACATGAAGGCAGGACTGGTCATTGCAATCTATGCAGTCAAAGCGCTGCAGGCTGTGGGCTACGACAAGCATCCTATAAAGTGCATATTTGCCGGAGATGAAGAAAAAATCCATTCGCTGTCCAACGCCAAAGTGATTCTGACAGAGGAGATAAAAGGCGCGGCAGCAGCTTTTAACTTTGAAACTGGCTATATGGATGACGGTCTGGTAGTAGGCAGAAAAGGCGGCGGAATGGCGGTTTTGACGGTACACGGCGTGGCAGCCCACTCTGGTATTGCACCTGAAAAAGGGAGAAGTGCGATCCTGGAGATGTCTCACAAGATCGTGGAGCTGGAAGGCAAAAATGATCTGGAGCGGGGAAAGCTCATCAACTGCGGCGAAATCACTGGAGGTACCAATTCTAACACTATCCCGGGAGAGTGCCAGGTGGTCATCGCCTTCCGCTTCCCATCAGTAGCAATACGTGATGAAATCGTTGCAGATATTCAGGCAGCAGCCGACTGGACCCATGTGGAAGGGACGGAGGCAAAGGCTGAGGTCAAAGCGATGATGGAGTGCATGGAAAGCACAGGCAGCGTATTGGAACTGTTTGAGCATGTAAAGCGAACGGCGCAGGAATGCGGATATGGAGACGTCCACGCCTTTACCGTAGGCGGTGTATCTGATTCAGGAATCGCTGTAACAGAAGGCGTACCGGCGGTCTGTGCCATGGGCGTCAAGGGAGAGGGAAATCATACGGCAAAGGAATTTGCTGTCGTAGATTCCCTGTTCAGCAGGACGCTTTTGGCAGCCAGCTCGATTTATACCCTATAAGGAGGAAAGAACAATGGAAGAGAAAAAAGATAAAATAAAGATTGGAATCGGCGCATGGATTGCTTTAATTTTCTTTATCATCATATTATCCGGTGTATTCAGAACCAGCGATACACCACTGAAAATACTGGATTTGACCAACTTAACAGGAACATTTGGACTGATCGGCGATACAGAGAGCAATTTTATGGGAAGCGGGGGAAGCGGCGCCAAAGATGGTTTCATGGCAGGCCTCAATCTGCTGCCAGGCATCATGCTCTTTTGCGGGCTGCTGGGCGTCTTTGAACAGATGAAAGCCTTTGACGCTTCAGAAGTCGTGTTCAGACCGATTCTAAAGCCCCTTCTCGGCATTCCCGGAAGATGCGGCGTCGCTTTTGTCAGCAGCTTTAACGGCTCAGACGTGGCGGCCATCATGACCCGGGACCTCTACGAGGCAGGAGATATCACCGATGACCAGAGAACGATATTTGTATCTTATCAATACGCGGCTTCCGCCTGCATCACCAATACCATCAACTGTGGTGCGCCGATTATCGCTTTTTGTCCCATCGCCCTTGGAGTCATCATCGTCATCGAGTTTGTCTGCAAGCTGATCGGAGCCAACCTGGTTCGTTTGATTCTAAGACTGTCTAACAAGAAGAAAGGAGCGTAAGTCATGAGCGAGAATAAACAATTAACAAAAAAACCGTCCATCATCAGCACGTTCTTAGGGGGCTGCTACAGGGGATTCGAAGTAGGCATCAAAAATATCGTTCCAGCCATGATTTTAGGATATACTTTGGTTTATATCTTACAAGCCACCGGCGTCATGGATTTGCTGGGAAGCGTGCTGTCGCCAGTCATGGGCGTCTTCGGGCTGCCGGGGGAAGCTGTCGCCGTGCTGATTTCAGCCTTCTTTGCCAAAGCGGCAGGCTGCGGCACAGCAGCGACTATGTATGCCAGCGGCATTCTCACCATGGGTCAGGCGACCATGCTGTTTCCAGCCTGTATCCTCATGGGAACCCTCATTGGTCACTATGCCAGAATCGTGCTGGTAGCCGATGCTGATAAGAAATGGCACGGGCTACTCCTCGCCGTACCTCTTTTTGACGCAGTGATTTCACTGTTTATGATGAAAATCATTTTGACCTTTATGGGTATCGAATAGGAGGGATGGACAATGTCAAAACAAATCGCCCTGATCATGCAGCGGGCAGGCATGATTCTCATCGTGACCGTGATGCTGCTGGATCAATTTGTCTTTCAGATTGAAGAGGCTTTTCTTCTGACCTGCGCCATCATTTCGGCGGTACTTCTGGCCGTCTCCATCACCAGGTTAAAATACATAGAAGTAAAGAAAGAATGCCGTCAAGCCGGAAAGTAGACGACAAAACAGAGTATAGGATGCCTCCATATGCTCTGTTTTTATATATAATTCTTGACATACCGCCTACCGTTATATAGAATTTGTTTTAAGCTAGATTAGGAGGTACAGTATTTGAAGAAGTATGCGCTGTTTTTAGTCCTTTTGGCAGGGGTTTCCTGGGGGGCGATAGGGGTCTTCGTCAAAGCGCTCAATAACTATGGAGTTGATTCCATGCAGATTGTAGAAGCGAAGACGATAACCTCTATTTGCGCCATGGGTTTGATTATATTGTTCAGGGACAAAAGGATGTTTCAGTTCAAACTGAAACATAGCTGGACCTTTATTGGTGCTGGTATGGCGGGAGTCATTCTTTCTAATCAACTCTATTATATCACGATAAAAACCACCTCCCTCTCTGTTGCCGCCGTGCTGTTATATACGTCGCTAATTTTTATCATGCTTTTTTCTGCTGTGCTGTTTCAGGAAAAGATCACGAAGATAAAAGTGTTGTCTTTCGTTATGGCGTTCACCGGATGCATGCTGGTCAGCGGGATCTTTGAAAACTCTGCAGTGCTCAATTTTCAAGGAATGGCAATCGGTCTCTGCTCAGGAGTAGGATACGCGCTTTATACTATCTTTTCCAGATATGCCATCAACTATGGTTATCCGTCTTTGACGATACAATTTTATACGTTTGTTATAGCGGCAGTTGTCGGCGTCTTTTTTACAGATTTTGGACAAATAAAAGAAGCGATGGAAGCAGACTGCATTCCAGTCGTCTTGGCTATTTTAGGCGCCGGCTTACTATCTACGACGATACCGAGTCTGGCGTACACAGCGGGCATGCGGTACATGGACAACGGAAAAGCCTCCATTATGGTGTCCATTGACCCAGTAGTCGCAATACTGATTGGCATTGTTTTTTTCAGCGAAAAACCGACCGTCATCTCCGCTCTGGGTATGATCATTTCCATCGGAGCAGTCGTGCAGATCAATAGAACCCAAATCGAGGCTGCCAAACAATCCTGAATTCTTCGTGCGCATGTTAAATTACTAAGATACATAAAGATATTCTGAGGCTTTCATCTGATACTATGTTAGAATGTTTACAATGAATCAAACGGCAGGGAGGAAATCTATGATGACGGGAAAAAACAGGTATGCGGGGGCAATCTTCATTGCGCTTTTCAGTGAGATTTTATTTGGATTGAGCTTTATCTTCATCAAAATGTGCGTCTCTTCAATTTCTATCTTTACCCTGCTGTCCTGGCGCGGCTTGACGGCTTTTGCGGCCATGACGGTTTGTGCGCTTCTGGGCATCATAAAGATTGACTTGAAAGGGAAAAACCTGCGTCCGCTGCTGCTGCTCAGCTTTTTTCAGCCTATCTCCTATTTTGTGATGGAAACCTTGGGCATCCGTCTGACCACAGCCTCAGAAAGCGGCACCATTTTAGCCTGCGTTCCCATCGTGACCATGATTTTCAGCACCATTTTCCTCAAGGACAAACCGACCAAAAGACAAGTCTTTTTTATGATGATGTCCGTAACGGGAGCAGTGATTATCGGCCTATTGGGAGGCTTTCAGGCATCCAGCAATGTGCTGGGGTATCTGTTTATTGTTGGCGCCATGTGCAGTGAGAGCGCTTACGCCATCACCTCGCAGAAGCTGAAAGGCTTTAACAGCGCAGAAAAAACTTATGCCATGGTTGCCAGTGGTGCCGTCGTCTTTACTGGCTGTGCCCTGGTGGAGCATACGATCAAAGGAACCCTGGCCTATTACTTAACGCTGCCTTTTACAGATACCAACTTTTTGATCTGTATTCTCTATCTGAGCTTGGGCTGCAGTGTCGTCGCTTTTTTCTGCGCTAATTATTCCATTTCTATCATCGGTGCGACACGCAGAGCGGCCTTCGCTGGACTAGCCACTGTGACCGCTATTATCGGCGGTGTCTTCTACTTGGGCGAATCCTTTTCAATCGTGCAGGTTATGGCCGCAGTTCTGATACTGGTTGGCGCTTACGGTGTAAATATGAAAAGGAAGTAAGCGTTTTAATTGAAATGTTTTTTGCACGACTAGAAACTGCCATCTCTGCAAATAATAGTAGAGATTTTAGAAGAAAAGGCGGTTTTAATTATGTGGCTTACCATTGCCGTTATCTCGACGCTGTTCATCGGTGTCTCAACTATATTATCCAAAATCGGCATCAAAGATGCGGATGCCTATGTAACTGGCGCAGTGACGAATTCCGTATTATTGTTGGCTTTCGTCGGCACTGCGCTGTTCACCGGTAAATTTGACCAGATTTCAGATATGGGTATGTGGACTTGGATTTCTATTGCCGCCTCTGGCGCAGTGCTATCAATTTCTTGGGTCTTCTACTTTCTCGGCCTCAAAGGCGGCAGCGTCAGCGTATTTCTGGCAATTCAAAGCTTGACTATCGTAGTTTCTATGGTTCTCTGCGCTGTTTTCATCAAAGAAAAAATTACTTTATTCATGATAATCGGAACAGTAATGATTATCACGGGAACGCTGTTAATGATGGACAGAGAAGAACTTTCGGCGTTAAAAAACAAAAAAATATGGCAAAGTGATCAGAGATGGATTCTCTTTGCGGCCATATCCGCTGTCCTAGCCTCTGTCTCTTACGTCATCGTCAAAGCGGACAAAGCGCCTATTGATACGAATGTCACGTCAACTTTTCGTTATATTATTGTGGTTGTGCTCCTCTGGATTATCTTCTTTTCAAAGAAAAAACAGAGCAGTTTCAAAGAAATTGCGCCAAAATGCTGGCTGTTTATCTTATTGGGCGCGGCAGCGTCAGGCGCCGGACATGTTTTAGTTTACAAAGCGCTGTTTCTCGGCAAAGCGGCAGTCATCATGACCATTTACCGCATGGGTATGGTCATATCCATTATTTTGTCGAGGATTTTCCTGCACGAAAAACTGCAGAAAAAAGGCTGGTTCGGCTTTGCACTTTTGGTGGCAGGCGTCGTGCTCTTTGCAGTGGGAAGATAAAAGTATGCAGCGATGAAGTGGATAGGATGAATGTTGTTGTTTTTGTACAGAAAAAGAGAAGTGCCGATTACTATCGTGCACTTCTTTTTTCTTTGTTATTGATAGACATCGCTGCTATTTTGGTAGCATAATCGTAAGGCTTTATACATTGCTGGCGTCGTTTAATTCGAATAAATTGCCTTCTGGATCTCGGAAATAGGTGCAGCGCATACCCCAGCTTTCAATATACTGTGGCTCACCGAGAAACAGTACGCCCGCCTCCTTCAGCCGCAGATAGTCGCCATCCAAGTCTTTTGTAGGAATGACTGCGGCGATTGTGTCGGGCTGCATCCTGGTATTTGGCTGCTCATACCCCTGAAACATCGGCATGGCGTTTCCTGCAAAAATAGCGAAGCAGGGCGACGCTTCACTGCTGACCGCGAAGGAAGTGTAAGGACCGTTCCGATCACCCCAAACTGCAGTCAATCCAATTTTCTCTGTGTAAAAATCAAAGCATTCTCCATAATCTTTCCGCACCAAAATACGAATCGTCGTTTCATCAAATTTCATCTCCATCAATTCCTTTCTGTGTTGCTTAAATTTCTGACTCTATTATAGATTTAAAATTTTGCAATTTCACTGTAAAAATCGGACATCTTATTTCGATATTCTTGTGGCGTAATACCACATACCATCCTAAAGTCCTTTACAAAGTGAGAAACATCATAATAACCTAGTTTCTCACAGATGCGGGCTAACGTATTGGTGCTTTCGTTCAGAAGCTGAATTGATTTGTTGATTCTCACCAACCGTGAGAAGGATTTCATACTCATGCCGAGATATAGATTAAAGAGTCTGTTCAGGTGGCGCGAACTATAGAACGCCTGATTTGACAGTTCTGTCGAAGTTATGATGCCTTCCGTTTGAATGATTGTCTTGACGGTTAGGGAAAGCTCTTCCGGATATTGAAACCGAATACTAGCAACCAGGAATTTCTCAAGAGCTGGCAATAATTCATCCACAGATGAGGTATTAGTGAAAATACGCCGTATTGTCTGATCGAGTAAATCATCTACGGATGAGAACGGCAGAATTTTATCTGTCAGTTCCTTCTGACTAATGTTAGAAAATGGATAGAATCCCGCTGGCTGGAATTCAATAATAAATATGGCGCTGCATGTATTGGCAATATCGCCTACTCTCTGCGGTTTTGTAGTTGGACCAAATAAGAAGCTATGGAGGCCGCTGGTATCTTTAAACAGCACAAGCGTGACACTGCCGTGGGGCATAATGGTATAATTGTCTGAAATACCAGCCTCCCTTGGGAAGGAGATGGTAAAATTAGATAGGAAATTTCTGAGCGGTTCACAAGGTAATAAATAGACGAAACCCTCTCCTTCAATGAGTTTTGTCCTGGATTCAGATATGTCTTTTAGACTTTTTCTGCTGATCATATTCTCTTTTCCTTCAGGATCATAAAAAAGTTGATAATTGTACTTGTCATTCCGCTACTATCTGTGGTAAAATGTATGAGCGAAATGATTTGTTAGCTCAGCTGGGAGAGCGTCTGGGTGACAACCAGAAGGTCGGCGGTTCGAGCCCGCCACAGATCACCACATAGAGTTGAAAACGCAAGACTTTGAGTAAATTCAGTCTTGCGTTTTCTGTTTTTGAAACAGAAACGATCGCTGCGCATCTCCTTCTATCGCCATCTTTGCAGCAGTCTGCCCGTGAATCATGGTCGTATCAAAGAGTGGAATGTCCGTATGCGCCTGCTGCATCAGCAGACCGATTTCTGTGCAGCCAAGAATGACGCCTTCCGCACCCTGTCTTGTCAGGTTATCTGCGATTTGGTAGAACCGCTTTGACGATTCTTCGCGCACGAAACCGAAGCCGGTTTCGTCATAGAGGACATGGTCGATGAATTTCCGCTCTTCAAGGGTCGGAATCATCACCGATAGGCCCTGTTCCGCCAGACGACCTCTGTAAAAATCCTCTTCCATGGTGATACGTGTTCCCATAAGACCGATTTTTTTAATGCCTTTTTCTAAAATCGCCTCTGCGGTGGCGTCTGCAATATGCAGCAGAGGTGTTTTGACTTTACTCTGTAAATAAGGGGCGTGTTTGTGCATGGTATTGGAGCAGATGATATAGAAGTCACAGCCTGCAGCTTCGAGCTGCTTTGCTCCTTCGAGCAGTACCTTTTCCTGCTCATCTTTTCTGGTCACGAAGACCTCCTGTAAATTTACGTTGGCTAAAACCATCTTGGCACAATTGTATTCGCCTAAAGCCTCTGCAATAAAGTTATTGATGTATTCGTACATCTGAAGAGAAGAATGCCAGGACAGACCGCCGATCATTCCGATTGTTTTCATATCACACCTCCGATTACCTATTTTGTTCAGTTTACCCTAGAGAAGAACGCTTGTCAAATGTCGAAGATTGCCAGTTTGAGTCGCTTTTCATTGTCATCTTTAGCAATAAATGGTATGATGAACAGGGAGGTGGGATGGATGAAATTACATAATTCACGTAGGTTATGGGCAGTGCTCGTTATTTTCTTTTTATTTGCCTGCCTTTCAGCTTTCGTAGTGGTACGGATTAACGACTCGCAGCGGGCCAGCAACCTCGAGCACGGACGATACCTGTTAGAAAGTGAAGCCAATAAATTACAATATTCCATAGATTCCAGGCTCCTCAAGCTAGAGATTTTGGAGATGATGGTAATTGAAAAGAAAGGCATGATTCATGACTTTGAAAATACTGCAAAGCGACTCTATGATAGCGATTCCTCTATTCGCAGCATACAGATGGCCCCAAAGGGAGTTGTGAAATATGTCTATCCAGTAAAAGGAAATGAAGAGGCCTTTGGCAACTTGTTCACTGATCCCGGCCGGAAGGAAGAGGCTGAATATGCCAAAGATACTGGAAATATGACGATAGCAGGACCCTTTGAGCTGTATCAGGGAGGTATGGGAGTGGTGGTAAGACGTCCTATTTTTCTGACGCAGAATAACCAGAAATCGTTTTGGGGATTCGCCATTGCCGTAATGGACGTACCGGAGATCTTTGATAAAGCAGGTCTGCAAGAACTGAAGAAAGAAGGATATCTGTATCAGATTTCACGCATAATGGAGGACGGCAGCAAGCAGCTTATTGCTGGCAGCAAAAAAATTACGGCTGAAGATGCAATTGAAATTGGAGTGGATGTGCCGGGCGGGAAATGGAAATTGGCAATCTGCCCAACTGAAGGGTGGATTTCTAATCATTCTCTGGCCATCAAAGCCGTAGTCGCCCTGCTTATCGATATTCTGGCTGCATTGCTGGCCTTTTACTTTGTCACATCAGAGAGACAAAAAAAGGGCTTGGATCTGCTTGCCAACACAGATCCTATGACGAGATTATATAATGAACGTTATCTGACTTCCAAACTGAAGACGCTGATTCATAGGGAAACGCCTTTTGGCCTGTATTATTTGGACTTAAACAAATTTAAAGTAGTTAACGATTCCTATGGTCATGATGTAGGCGATAAACTGCTGATTGCAGTAGCAGAGCGCATTCAAGACAGTATTCGGGATGAGGACTATGCCTGCCGTATCGGAGGTGACGAGTTTGCCGTAATTATCTCCGCAGATTATGAAGACGCAGAGTATGACAGACTGCGCAAAAGCATCAAGAAGGCCGTAGAAGCGCCGTTTGCCGTAGATGAAATCCATCTATATCCAACCGTCAGCTGTGGTTATGCCAGATATCCTCATGATGAGCAGAGTATGGATAGATTGATTAAAATTGCAGACCAGAGAATGTATCGTGAAAAAATGGCCAGCAATAAAGATTGGTGACCAGGCGGAGAGGTTATCAGAGAAAGTTTTCTGCAAAAAAACCAATCTGCTATATCAGACCGTTTGCTGACCGCAGCAG
>ERZ791934.894-NODE-894-length-34945-cov-4.158383_pt1 | contig 34945 bp, 43 predicted proteins | sample MGYA00510125_ERZ791934 | MGnify/ENA primary metagenome ERZ791934 (study PRJEB30046, sample SAMN00993240) | human gut metagenome | study: EMG produced TPA metagenomics assembly of the A metagenome-wide association study of gut microbiota in type 2...
AAGAGGAATCAGTAAAAAATTACCAGACCCTGTATACAGGAGAAAGAGGTAAGAATGATTGAAGAATCAAAGTAAAGATGGGTATCAATGTAAGATTAGTTGATACCCATCTTTACTGTTGTATTTTAGAAGATGATCCGAATAATAGAGAAAGGAAATGTATGAGTATTCAAAGGTAATATCATATAAACACTACTATGCAGATTGATATACAGGCAGTCATGAAACTCCCTGCTCTTGCGGAAAGCAATTTCGCGGCAGGGAAAGAAGGAAGGCATACGAAGGTAAAAGGAGTCACCGTGCTCGAAATTACGGATCTGGATGACCAGGGCAGCGATCTGCTGAGCATTCACGAGGGAGATCTGGTACTGAGCGCTTGCAATGATATCAGGGATGATCTAGAGAAGCAGCTGCTTCTGGTTCAAGTGCTTAAGAAGTGCAAGGCCTCGGGGCTCGTATTGTTCTACGTGGGCGAGGTAATCCGCAATCTTGATGCAGAGGTGCTTAGACTCTGCGACCAGCTTAGTTTTCCCTTGATCTGTCCTCGGGGAAAGAGGGGAAAGCGGCTGGAATACTCTTCTGTGATATCGGAGGTAACAGCCTTGCTGCTGCAGAAAGGCAAGCAGCAGGAGAAGCGGGAGAGGGAGAATATAAACGAACTGCTTAAAATGGTACAGGATGGAAAATCGCTGCAAGAAGGGCTGGCTTACATCAGCGGCCAGTACGGAATATCCGTTGTAATTCTGAATGAGAGAAGGTCGGCGGCGTTTGCTGCCGGGGAACGCCAGGAATACTTAAGAACGGCAGTCTTAGAAGAACTCAAGGATTTTGAATGTAAGAGGGTGCGGTTTATCAAAGAGCAGTTCTGGCTCTGCTTCTGCGAGAACGAGGGTGTAGAGATTGAGAAAAGCGTGAAGTATTCTGTATTTTCTATTCTGGAATTTTCTCTGGAACTTTGGCAGAACGAGCTGGTATCCCAGAGCAAGAAGGAACTGATCCGGGCAATTGTCCGGGGGAGAGAGGAATATGCTCAGACTCTCGCAAAAGAGCAGGGAATCGACCTTGGGAAAATCAGAGGATTCTTTCTGCTGTCGGAGGACATGCCAGAAGAGGCTTTCGTGAAATTTCAGGAATTTGCAGAGGAAACAGCCAAGTGGCACGGAGTCCGGCTGGTGAAAAGCGGATACCAGAAAGTTAAGGTATTTCTGATGTTTACGGCGTATGCGTTTCCCATTCTGGAATTCTTTCATACGCTGGAGGCGGAACTTCCTGGAGAGGCTACATTGCTGGCTTGCCATACGAATATGGAAAAAGAACTGTTCCTTCTGCTGCCCAGGGCAGTAGAATTCTACGCATTTCTGGGAAGGATATATGGAAAGAGGAAGGCATTGGGCAGATACGAATTGCAGATGTGCATGCAATACAGACTGCTTGCGGAAGGCAAGGAGAAGCAAGTGCTTTGCCTCTATGATTCCATGCTGTCCGTCTTAAAGGATTATGATGAGAAAAATAACAGCAGTATTGTGGATACGCTGCTGGAAGTGATGCTGAACCATGCGATGAACCTTAAGAAAGCAGCGGAAAATATGTTTGTCCACTATAATACGGTCCAATACCGCATTAAGAAAATAGAAGATCTGCTCCAGATGAATATTAAGTCGCCGGAAGACTTGAGCGCGCTGTATATGACAGCGCTGCGGGAAGCCTGCCTGCGTATTGGTGAAAGTTGACAAAAAAAGCAGCCCCTTTTTGGTAGAAGGGGTTGTTTTTTTTATAACAGCAGGCTGTGCTGTTTAGTTTTATTACAATTGTAAATCGACCGCTTCTGACATAGAATCAGCATATCCTAACACAATAAAGAAAGGCGGTAGAAAAATGGCTACTATGAAATTAACCAATCAGGAACAGGTGGAAGACTTTGTCAGGGGGTGCACCCTGTACGCAACAGGCGGCGGCGGACTCCCGGAAAACGGAATCGTATCGCTTATGAGCGAGATTGAGAAGAATGGAAGCGTAGGCTGGACGGATGTTGCGGAGATTCCGGATGACGTATTGGCTGTCTGTCCGTTCCTTATGGGATCCATCGCGCCTCATGACGAGTACACCATAAAAGAAATGGAAGGCTTTGGATATATAGAAGGGGTCAACAAAGAAAAGGAGAGGCTTGCCAAGGCGATTCAGGAACTGGAGGACTATACTGGAAAAAAACTTGGAGTCGTGGTACCTATCGAACTTGCGGGAGCCAATACATCGGGTCCTGTATCAGCGGGCAGTTCCCTGGGCATGCTTGCCGTAGATGGAGATTACTGCGGAAGGGCAATTCCTGAGATCCTTCAGATTACTCCATATCTGAACGGAAAGGAATGCCTGCCAGTGACTTCCGTGGATGAATGGGGAAATACGTGCATCATTAAGGATGCCGTGAATCTGCGGGTAGTCGAAAAAATCGGCAAGCTGATCAGCGCTGGAGGATATGGCCTGGCAGGACAGGCAGGATTCGTCATGACAGGCAAGGAGTTAAAAGAGACGGTGATTCCAGGCACGCTGACGAAAGCCTATGAAGTGGGAAGATTTATACGCGAGGCAAGGGAAGCCGGAGAAACGCAGATGGTAAAGAAACTGGCGGAGAAGATCGGGGCTTATATTCTTGCGGAAGGAACGGTCGTGTCGGTGGAAGATGAGGATAGAGAAGGATATTACTGGGGAACAATTACAGTACGCAGCATAGAAGACGAAGAGTTTAAAATCTGGTTTAAAAATGAAAACCATGTATGCTGGAAAAACGGACAGCCTTATGTCTCCAGCCCGGATTTGATCTGCATCGTTGACAAAGATACGGCAGAGCCTATTCCTAATCCGAAGATGAAAGGAGCGAAAGAAGTGGCGATTCTGGCGCTTCCATGCAAGCCGCAGCTTAGAGAGGAAAAGATTAAGAATGTACTGTGTCCGAAGTATTTTGGATTTGAGGATATTGAGTATGTACCTGTAGAGACTGTGATGGAAGGAAAGTAAAGAAAGGGTAGAAGAATGAGAGAAAATGCAAAGCAGGAGATGCCTGTGGAAGATCAGTTTTATGATTATCCAGACAGGCCGGTTCCTGCAGATAAGCGTAGGACACAGTTAAACATTGCGGTAGTGACTACTGGCATGGCCGTTGCCATGTCAACCTTGTATACCGGTTCGGCGCTGGCTGAGGTAATGTCTTATAAGGACGGCGTCATTTCGATTCTGGCAGGCTGCGTCATCTTGCTGGTGATCGCCACGCTTACCGGAAATATCGGGGCGGATCATGGCGTTTCTACATCCATGCTGGCGAGACATCCCTTTGGAAGAAAAGGATCGAATATCGTAGGCCTCATTCTTGCGATATCCATGCTCGGCTGGTTTTCCTATCAGTGCGGCTATTTTGGGGAGACCATCTCCCTTCTGCTTCCCGGGCATCTGCTGACCAGTCCGGTGGCTGCTACAATTTGGGGAGGAATTTTCATGATGTCTACGGCTATCGTAGGGTATAAGGGGATGACTTATCTGAGCATGGCGGCAGCGCCGCTTTTGCTGGGCATGTGCCTGTACTGCGGAGTAATGGCAGTAACTCAGACGGGAATGCAGACAATCATGTCACAGAATCCGGAACATCCGGCGGGCATTGGAATAGGGATCACCATCGTGGTGGGCGGCTGGATTACAGGCGCTGTGCTGCAGCCGGATATCTCCAGATATGCCAGGAACAGAATGCATAATACCAGAGGCGTACTGATGGCAATCATCGTATTCGCGGCTGCCAACTGGGGTGGATTCGTCATAGCAAAAGCCACAAGAAGTTCTTCGATTATGGAAGGCCTGCAGCTTCTGGGAATGGGCACGATTGGTCTTCTGATCGTCGTGCTGGGGCAGTGGACGAGCAATGATAACAACCTGTACTCAGCAGCTTTGGCCATTATCAACGTGAAGCCTGGCATCAACAAGCATATTGTATCTGCGGTGTGCGGCGTCGTATTTACCTTGCTGGCAGTGACAGGAATACAGAATCATTTTGTGGGATTTCTATCCTTGCTCGGAACTTTCCTGCCGCCGATCGGAACCGTGCTCGTAGCGGACTATAACCTGGGCAGGAAAAAGAAAGAGTATCATTTTGAAGGGACGGAAATCTTTGAGGACTATAAGCCGCTGGCCTTTATCTCCATCATTTTGGGAGGGGGAATCGCATACGTGATTCCTTGGGGATCGACGGCGATCAACTCCATGATTGTCACATTCATCATTTATGTAGCAGGCGATAAGATCATGGCATTGGCAAGTTCTGATGAAGGAGCAGAAAATGAAGCGTGAGATAAAAAGACGGATTGACCAGTACCTGGAGCAGACGGAAAAGCAGATGCTTGACGGAATCAAAAGAAGCGTACGAATACAGAGTGTAAAAGGGGAGCCTTCCAAGGAGGCTCCTTTTGGAGAAGGACCCAGATTGGCGCTGCTTGACGCACTAAAGCAGGCAGACGAATTGGGATTTAAGACAGAGAATCTGGACAGCCGGATCGGGTTTGCGGAGTATGGGGCCGGAGAAGAGATGATTGCGGTGCTGGGACATCTGGACGTAGTGCCGGCTATCGGCGAGTGGATGCATGATCCATTTTGCGCAGAGATATATGACGGCATGCTGTATGGCAGAGGCGTGCTGGATGATAAGGGACCGGTGATAGGCGCGCTGTACGCGCTTGCCGCAGTCAAGCACAGCGGAGTGGACTTAAAAAGAAGAATCCGCGTGATTATGGGGACGGACGAGGAAAGCGGCTCGTCCTGTGTCGCATACTATAAAGAGAGAAAGCAGGAACTTCCGGTGGCGGGATTTACGCCGGATGCCTGCTTCCCGGTTATTTTCTGTGAGAAAGGCTGCCTGGTATTTGAAATCGGATGCGAACTGTCAAAAGAGACCCTGGGAAGGCTTCAGAAATTCCGGGGCGGTACCGCGCCTAATGTGGTTATGGAGGAGTTTGAAATCCATATGCTGACGGAAGGAGGCTCATGTTCCATGTATAAGAAGGGAAGGAGCGCCCATGCCGCCGCGCCTTCTCTTGGTATCAATGCCGGAGTGGCGGCCGCAAAAGAACTGGAACAAGTAAGACTGGCACCCGAGATAGACGATATGATGAGATTCATTGCGGATTACATTGGAGATGAGACGCAAGGAAAAGGCCTTGGGATCGATTATACAGACGAGGAGACCGGCTGCGTATCTGTTAATCTGGGAATTCTGGGAATCCGGGAAGGCCGGGCATATCTGACGCTGGATATCCGATATCCCAACAATGCTGACTCGGAATGGATAAAAAAAGAAGTGGAAAGAAAAGCAAGTTCCCGGAATCTGGAAATACAGAGCATAAGACATTCGCCTCTTATGTACCTCTCCAAAGAATCTGCGCTTATTAAAACCCTGATGAATGTGTACGAGCAGGAGTTGGGAGTGGGAGCAAAGCCGGTTGCGATCGGAGGCGGGACCTATGCAAAGTCATTTTCCAATATGGCGGCATTCGGGCCGCTTTTCCCGGGACAGAAGGATTGCATCCACCAGCCGGATGAACAGGTGGAGGTGGAACTGCTTAAGAAGGCCGTGCGCATGATGGCGTATGCGATGGCAGAACTTGCGCAGGCAGAGGAGGTGAACGAATGGATGTAAGTATTTTCAGCGTGCTGGGACCCGTGATGATCGGACCGTCCAGCTCGCATACGGCAGGGGCTGCCAGGCTGTCAAAGGCGGCGGCCAGGATTGCGGGTGGCCGGATTAAAAAGGTCTCATTTGGGCTGCACGGCTCATTTGCCAAAACGTATAAAGGACATGCCACGGATAAAGCGCTGCTTGCCGGGGTGCTGGGCCTGGACGAACAGGATGAGAATATCATCCGCAGTTATGAACTGGCTGACAAGTCAGGGCTTAAGTATGAATTTTATACGACGGATCTGGGAGACGTCCATGAGAATTCGGTAAAAATGGACTTTTTGATGCAGGATGGGCGGACCGTCTCCGTGACTGGCTCATCCGTAGGCGGAGGAGAGATAGAAATTCTGGAAAAAAGATATGGCAGCTTGTTTTAAACGAAAAAGGAGAAGATAGAATGTACCATAATTTCAGCGAGTTACAAGATTACTGCAACCGCAGCCACGTACTTTTGTGGGAGGCAGTACTGAAAAATGAAATCAGAATTACCCATGAGCCAAAAGAACTGATCTATGACAGGGCCAGAAGACGTCTGGCAATTATGGAGTCCGCGGTAAAAAAACATATTGCCAGGCCTTCAGAGCCGGACGGAAACTACATAGCAGGAATGTCCGCAAGGCAGCATGATCACAAGGACAATGGCATCTGCGGCGCATTCATCAATAGGGTCATGGCCTATGCGCTATCCTGCAGCGAGGCAAACGCTTCCATGGGAAAGGTATGCGCCGCGCCCACCGCTGGCTCCTGCGGAATCCTTCCGGCCGTCCTGATTGGGATGAAAGAAGAACTGAGTCTTGAGGAAGAGACGGTTCTGAATGGCTTTATCACGGCGGGAGGCCTGGGCGCTATTATTACGCGCAATGCCACCGTTTCCGGTGCAGAAGGAGGATGCCAGGCAGAGTGCGGGGTAGCGGCAGCCATCGCCGCGGCGGCAGCCGTCCAGATGTGCGGCGGCACCGCAGAGCAGTCCATTGCGGCCAGCGGATTTGCACTGATGAATATTATGGGGCTCGTCTGTGATCCAGTAGCCGGGCTGGTACAGATTCCCTGCGCCCAGAGAAATGCTTCCCAGGCAGTAAACGCTTTAGCGTCCGCAGATCTTGCGCTGGCAGGCCAGCCGCTTCCGATCCCCATGGATGAGATCGTAGAGGCAATGTATCAGGTGGGAAGGCAGCTTCCTCCATCGCTTCGGGAAACTGCGATGGGCGGCCTTGCAGCCACAAAGACCGGCAAGAAGATGGGCAGATGCCTGACAGAAAAAAACCTTCAGGCCGAAGCATAGCATGCTCAGCCTGAAGGGGAAGCAGGTAGATGGGCTGCCGGATTATTTTGCAGCCTTATCAGCAAAATCTGTTGTCACTAGGTCTTCATACGGCGCACGTTTATCCAGTTCGCCGGCGTCTTCCAGGATATCCTGCAGAAGGTTGAAACTGTCTTCTTCAAATACCAGATTGTCTTTCCAGGTATCCTGATCGTAGTAACGTTCCACAATCGTAGTAATCGTGTCCAGATCGGTCTCTTTAAACTGAGGGGCTATGATGCCGGCAATGTCTTCCGGCGTGTGGGACTGGACATAATCCATGCCTTTTTGAAGCGCATTGGTAAATCCCTGGATGACTTCCGGGTTCTTGTCAATATAACTCTGCTTTGCGGAGAAGGCAGTGTATGGCACATAGCCGCTGTCTGTTCCGAGAGAGGCAACAACATAGCCTTTGCCTTCTTTTTCGAGGTTGGTCGCGCCTGGCTCGAATTCAACCGTAAAGTCGGCCTGCCCTTCCGAGAATGCGGCAGCAGTAGAGCCAAAGTCGATGCTCTGATCGATATTTACATCCTTTGCAGGGTCGATATTGTTCTGGTTAAGGATGTATTCAAACACCATCTCAGGCATGCCGCCTTTGCGGCCGCCAAGCACATCTTTGCCTTTGATATCTTCCCAGGTGAAGTCTGGCATCTCTTCCCGGGCTACCAGGAAGTTGCCGGCCCGCTGGGTCAGCTGGGCGAAGTTGACGACGTAGTCGTTGGCACCCTCGTTGTAGGTGTAGATGGATGCTTCAGATCCCATGAAGCCGATGTCTGCACTGCCTGAAAGGACGGCGGTCATGGTCTTATCGGCACCAAATCCTGTAACAAGATCGAGGTCGATCCCTTCATCCGCAAAATATCCTTCCTCAATGGCTACATACATCGGTGCATAGAAGATGGAGTGGGCCACTTCATTTAAGATGACCTTTGTTGGCTCCTTCTTGGTCTCTTCTTTCTTTGCCTTCGTATCTGAAGATGCGGTTTCTGCGTCATTCTTGGATGAGCAGGCAAGAAGAGAGGTCATTGCCATGGCAATGACGAGAGATACAGCAATGAATCGCTTTTTCATATAATCCTCCTTAAAATTCTAATGCTATAGTATATTCGGCTAAGAAGGATTTGTTACCATCCATATAGATTAGCAGATTACGATGATTTTTCGAGGCGTGGTCTGCGGCGGAATACTTCTGGTTGTCGTGGAATAGTATACGATTAGCAGCTTTCCTCCGAGAGAGCATTCGAAGGGCTGGCCATTGGAAGTCACGACTGGCGTGTAACGCTCCACATTCAATTTAAGAGACCCATCCAGGGCTTCCAGATTGTCATCGAAGTAGCCTGCATACATAGTCTCGTACGGATTGCGGCGTCCAATAAAGACTGCCTGGTATTGTGGTGGAAATATGAGTGGTATGGGAAGGCTGGCATCATAGAAGGCGGCCACATTCATGCCGGGCCGCAGACGTACTTCATTGATGACGTACGTGTCCGGCCCGACGATAAAGTTGCTGATCCCGTCAGAATTGCGTATGCTGACCTGCCGCTGGCAGCAGTCATCGCCAAATGCTGTGATGTCCTGGATTACTCCGGTAATTGGAACTAGATTCATAGAAGGCATAATTAATCCCCCGTTTTTGATTAATATATGCCGGGATTATTTGGATTGTTCTTCTGGCTTGATATTGGCTACCTTGGCATTGGGAGGAAGGAAATGGTACAGATCCTCATAGGACTCAAGTTCCTCAATGGAGATGGGCTCCGAAGGGATCAGTCCGGTACAGTCCTGCATGGAAGCCGCATTGGACAAGTAGTCATAATCATCAATAATTTTCTGGTTTTTCTCATCTTTCATAAGTATATTACCTCCGGTTCTTTGCAAAAATATAAAAAGATTAAGATTAGATTGTGTAGAAAAAGAGAAGGGTATACTGTATAATATTTCCATGAGTGTTTAGATTGAAGAAAGAAGGTCCTGCTATGAACATTGAAATTGACACGCATACCCATACGCTGGCCAGCGGCCATGCATATAATACCCTCAGGGAGATGGCGGCCATGGCTGCCGAAAAAGGCCTTAAAGGACTGGCCATTACCGAACATTCTCCAAAGATGCCCGGAACTTGTCATATCTTTTACTTTCAGAACCTTAGAGTGGTTCCAAGAACTATGTACGGTATTGAACTGCTGCTGGGCACGGAGTTGAATATTATGAACGAGCAAGGAGAGGTAGACCTGCCGCAGACTCTATTGAAGGAAATGGATATCGCCATTGCCAGCATGCATACACCCTGTTATGAGGGAGAGAAGACCACGGAGAAGATCACGCAGGCATATTTGAAGGTGATGGAAAATGAATATGTAGATATTATCGGACATCCGGATGATGGAAGATTCCCGGCAGACTACAAGGAACTGGCGAAGGCCGCCAAACGGACCCATACATTGCTGGAGGTCAACAATTCCTCGCTCCGTCCTACTGGCTTCAGGGTGAATACCCAGGAGAACTGCCTGAAGATGTTAAAAGCATGCAAAGAAGAGGGCGCCATGATCGTGCTTGGAAGCGATTCTCATGTGGATGTGGATATTGCTAATTACCAGTATGCCGCAGAATTGGTAAAGAAAGCGGATTTTCCAGAAGAATTAGTGGCTAATTCCAGCCTGGAAAAATTGAAGGCTTCTTTAAAACGGAATAAAAAGGTATAGACTTTACGAATTTAGTGTGTTAAAATGTAACAGTAATGAAATCTGTTACAAAGGAGATAATGCTATGAGTAAAAAGATTAGGACTGAGGCAGTAGATTATCTGTTTAGTGCTATATTAAGTCTGAAAGATAAAGAAGAATGCTATACTTTTTTTGAGGATATCTGTACGATTAATGAATTGCTGTCATTATCCCAGAGATTCGAAGTGGCAAAGATGCTCAGAGAACATAAGACATACCTGGAGATTGCAGAGAAGACAGGTGCATCAACAGCGACCATAAGCCGTGTAAATCGTTCGTTAAACTACGGGAATGACGGATATGACATGGTATTCGAAAGAATCAAGACAAAAGAGGAAGAATAAAAAAGAAATAAGGCTGACGGGCCTTATTTCTTCTTTTTATCCTGAATTGGCTCAGGTAGATCATCGATTAATTTTTCAATCAGCAGTTTCTTTACGTATACGTCGAAACTCAGGCTGCAGATGAATGCAAAGAATTGCAGATAATCCTGTTCTGTGCCAGGGACATCGGCAAAACTGCTAAGCGCAGCATTGTAGGACTTTGCAACATCCTTTTGCAGGTTCTCAATCCGGGATTTTTCCAGTTTGCAGATCTCTTCGTAGATAGAAGTAATATTGAAGTCCTCGTGATTATCGAAATATTTCTCTGTGATGGGTGCCAAAAGCGCCTCGATATCCTTGATCGAAAGGATATTTTTAAAATAGTATATGAAAATCATGACCAGGACATGCTCTTTGGAATATTTCTTCTTTACCGGAGGCGGCAGAAGATTATTTTTTGCGTAATTGTTGATCATCGTCTTAGTCAGAATCTTATCGTCCTTATGCCTTTTGGTAGACTGAAGCTGTTCCTCCATAAAGGTAGTTACCTGATCCATGTATAGATCTATATTCGGGATATTCCCCGGTCTCACGTAATCAATTCGCGAGATGCTGGATAGAATGCTGTTCAGCATATCTTTTGTATCAATCGTCATGTTAATCACCTCAATATAGATATTATATAGTATTAAAAACTAGATGACAAGGGGTTTTTGCTTCTAAGACAGTTTTTGCCAGAACATTTTTATTAGGCTTGATTTTAGAGACCAATGTTGATATTCCGATTTTCATAGGCTATAATGGATAAATCTCAATCCGGCAAGCAGCAGTTTGAAGGAATTGTCAAGATTCTGGGAGCAGGTAGAGCCTATGATGGAACTATGTCATAAGAAAAGTCAGGAGGAAATGAAGGTATGAGCGTATATTCAATATATTTCAGCCCTACAGGGGGCACGGCAAAAGTAATGGACATTGTTGCGGATGTATGGAAAGCGGATGCGCAGATTGATCTGTCCGTATTAGAAGATGATTATGAGAACTATCAGTTTAAGCAAGAAGACATCTGCCTGTTTGGCGTTCCATCCTATGGAGGAAGGGTTCCGGAAGTTGCGCTTGCCCGGATTCGGAGGATGAAGGCTGGCAATGCCTCGGCAGTCATGGTGGTGGCATATGGAAACCGCGCTTATGACGATACATTATTGGAACTTAAGAATGAACTCTGTGAATGCGGGTACCGGGTAAAGGCGGCCATTGCCGCAGTTACAGAGCACTCTATTATGAGGCAGTTCGCAAGCGGACGGCCGGACTCGCAGGATGAAAAGGAATTAAGGGAGTACGCCCGCAAGATTCACGACTCCATGGCTCAGCCTGGGGATGTGGAATTGAAAGTGCCTGGAACTGTGCCTTACAGGGAATATAATGGGGTGCCGTTTAAGCCAAAAGCAGGGAGCAAGTGCACCAGCTGCGGCAAATGCGCGGCGGAATGCCCGGTAGGGGCAATCCCGAAGGATGCGCCGTCAACGGTAGATGAAAAGAAGTGCATCTCCTGCATGCGCTGCGTGGCGGTCTGTCCTTATGGGGCGAGGACGCTTGGAAAGGTAATGCTGCTTGCCGCGTCCCAAAAGATGAAGAAAGCCTGCAGCGGCCATAAGGAAAATGAATTGTTTTTACCTTAGTAAGTTCAAGAAGGGAATACTTAGAGATGTTAAAAGCAGTATTTGTAGACTATACAGGCACGATAATAAAGGAAGACGGGCCGGATATCCAGCAGCTGATCATGCGGGCTTATCAGAACAGCAATATCGAAAGCCCCAAGGCAATGGTGGCTTATTGGTGGAACAAGGTCAAACGATATGAGGAGGAAAGTTTTGGAGAGCGGTTTATTACAGAGGATGAGATTGTAGACCAGATTCTGGAAGACTGCAGGGAGGAGATTCATCTGGAGGATGACAAGAATCAGCTGCATGAACTGTGCCGTCGCTTCTGGGTTCATGCCCCGGCATTTGACGACACGGCAGAATTCTTCGCAAGATGTCCGCTGCCTGTCTATATTATCAGCAATAATGGCGTGAAGTATATTGAAGAAAGCATGGCGGAAAAAGGACTAAATCCTGCGGGGATCATCAGCGGAGACATGGCAAGGGCATACAAGCCGCATAAAGAATTGTTTGAGAAGGCGCTGGAGATCGCTGGAGTGACCGCCAAAGAAGTGATTCACATAGGAGATTCGGCCGCGTCCGATGTAAAGGGGGCGCTTGCCGCCGGGATTACGCCCATACTTCTTGATCGGACCGGGAAAGAAGAGGCGGGGGAGGCCAGGATTATCCATTCTCTGCCAGAGATTTTGGACTATATAGATGAGTAAAGTGGATGATTGAAAAAAGGACCGGCAGCATGCTTTGCTGTCGGCCCTTTTCGTGAGGGGGATTATCCTTCAATCGCAATATACTTGTTATTTTCGATTGCCTTCTTATCTTCACTCTTTGGCACGGAAAGTTTCAAGATTCCATTTTCAAATCTAGCTTTGATGTCGCTTTCCTCTACATTCTCGCCAACATAGAAACTCCGGCTGCAAGAGCCATAGTAGCGTTCGCGGCGGATATACTTGCCGTCTTTATCTTTTTCATCATTATTCTTATCTGTCGTTGCGCTGATGGTCATATAGCCATCTTTGAGTTCCGCCTTGATATCCTTCTTGTCAAACCCTGGCATATCAATGTCCAACTCGTAATGGTCGCCAGCATCCTTTACATCTGTCTTCATTACATTGCTGGATGCATGTCTGCGGAATGGAAAATCCATAAAGTCTTCAAATAAACTATCTCCAAAAATACTAGGCATCAACATAAGTCATCTCTCCTTTTCTATCTGAATGTTGTTTGTTTTAATTGTTCTATATGTAATATAACAAATATAATTAGCACTGTCAAGAGGTGAGTGCTAAATTTTATAAAAAATGAGCGACAGAATTTGCCATCAAATATCTGCCTTGCACTTCTTCTCCAAAAAACTTATAATAGAAACAGACTTTTTGGCGGAGGTGAAAACATAGATGAAATCTACCGTATTATGTTATAATTTGAAAGGCACGAAAAAGGGAAAGCAGATTGCCATGATCTTCGGATTCCTTGGATATAAGATACGCCATGTGGAGAAAGAAGAATATGAGGTTCCCATTGGCGTGCTGGCGGGGGCAAGCAGCCAGGATCAGGAGGCTGCGCAGTATGAAGGAGAAGGATTTCCGGAAGAGATGCTGGTTATGCATGCCGCGACAGAGGACATGCTAGACAAGGCGTTATTCCTGATGAAGAAGGAGAAGGTACAGGTAGGCCTGAAAGCCATGGTGACTGAGACCAACCAGGAATGGACATCTCTTGCGCTTCATGATGAGATACAGAAAGAGCATGAGTATATGAAACAGAGGAAGGAAGAAAGGAAACAGGAAGATTGAGTATATACGATACATTGAATGAACAGCAGGAAGAGGCGGTGCTTCATACAGAAGGCCCGCTTCTGATACTTGCCGGGGCAGGCTCGGGAAAGACCAGGGTGCTGACCCACAGGATCGCATATCTGATAGAAGAGCAGGGAGTAAATCCCTGGAATATACTGGCCATAACCTTTACCAATAAGGCGGCAGGAGAGATGAGGGAGCGTGTGGACAAACTGGTAGGATTCGGGGCGGAGAGCATCTGGGTCAGCACGTTCCATTCCACTTGCGTGCGGATCCTTCGAAGACACATCGATCTGTTGGGCTATGATAATAACTTTACCATCTATGACAGCGATGACCAGAAGACGCTGATGAAAGACGTATGCAAGCTGCTTCAGATTGATACGAAGATTTTTAAGGAAAGGGCTTTGCTTGGCACCATCTCTCATGCCAAGGATGAACTGATCACGCCGGAAGAATTCCGGATCCGTGCAGAGGGCGATTTCAGCCAGAAGAAGATCGCGGAGGTGTATGAGGAATATGAGAAGCAGTTGAGGGCCAATAATGCCCTGGATTTTGATGACCTTCTTGTTAAGACGGTGCAACTTTTCCAGACGCAGGCAGATGTGCTGGAGTATTACCAGGAACGCTTCCGTTATATCATGGTGGATGAGTATCAGGATACGAATACGGTCCAGTTCGAACTGATCCGGCTGCTGGCTTCCAAGTACCGAAACCTGTGCGTAGTAGGTGATGATGACCAGTCTATCTATAAGTTCCGGGGAGCCAATATCAAGAATATCCTGAATTTTGAGCATGTGTTCGAGGATGCCAAAGTGATCAAGCTGGAGCAGAACTATCGCTCTACCAGCAACATCCTGAATGCTGCCAATGCAGTCATCCGCAATAACCGCGGTCGTAAGGATAAGACCTTGTGGACGGACAACGGGGACGGCGAGAAGTTGGAATTCCGCCAGTTCGATACCGCATACGACGAAGCGGAATATATTGTGGGAGATATCCGGGAACATGTGGACCGGGGCGAATGTACATACAATGACAATGCCATCTTATATAGGACAAATGCGCAGTCCCGTATCTTTGAAGAAAAGTTCGTGACTGCCAATATTCCTTACAAGATCGTGGGCGGCGTCAACTTCTACGCAAGAAGAGAGATCAAAGACTTGCTGTCCTATCTGAAGACGGTAGATAACGGCCAGGATGACCTGGCAGTGCGCCGGATTATCAATGTACCCAAGAGGGGAATCGGTCTTACCAGCATCAACCGGGTGCAGGAATACGCCGTCCGGCATGAGGTGGGATTCTATGAGGCTCTGCGGGCTGTGGATCTGATTCCCAACATTGGCAGAGGGGCGTCAAAACTGGAGTCCTTCGTGGCGCTGATTGAGCATTTCAAGACGGATGCGCAGGAGATGAGCATTTCCGGACTGATGAAAGAAATAATTGAAGAGACCGGCTATGTAGAAAGCCTGGAGGCTGAAGACAGTGAAGAAGCGGAGGCAAGGATCGAGAACATCGACGAGTTGATGAGCAAGATCGTGGCCTATGAGGATGCCTGCGAGGAAATGAATGAACCGCCCACTTTGAGTGGATTTCTGGAGGAAGTTGCCTTGGTGGCGGATATCGACAGCCTGGATGAGAACAGCGACTATGTGGTGCTGATGACTCTGCACAGCGCAAAAGGGCTGGAGTTCCCGCATGTATATCTGGCAGGGCTGGAAGACGGAATATTTCCAAGTTATATGACCATTACGGCAGATGACCCGGAAGAAGTGGAAGAGGAGCGAAGGCTCTGCTATGTGGGAATTACCAGGGCAGAGAAGGCGCTGACGCTGACCTGCGCAAGGCGGCGGATGATCCGGGGGGAGACGCAGTATAACAAGATGTCCCGTTTCCTAAAAGAAATACCCATGGAACTATTGTCCACAGGGGCAGTCTTTGAAAAGGAAAAAGAAGAACCTGCCAAGCAGGCAGCGTATATGCAGGCCAGGCAGGCATTTCGGACGAAGGCATTTACAGCGCCTAAGCCAGCCAGGCAGTTTGGCACTCCGGCCGGGGACGGCCCCGGGTATGGCGTAGGCGACCGGGTGCGGCATATGAAGTTCGGGGAAGGAACGGTAACGGCGATCGTGGAAGGCGGAAGAGACTATGAAGTGACGGTTGATTTCGACGGGCCGGGGACGAAGAAGATGTTTGCGACATTTGCAAGATTACAGAAAGTATAGATAGAAAAGATGAAGGCGGTGCCGCTCTGGAGGAGACGGCATCGCCTTTTCTTTAATAGCGCATATCTATATAACATTGTAACAGCATCCTGCTGCTATCTGGGGCCTCAGCCAAAGGAAGAGTCTGCCGGATGATCTCCAACACAGACTTTCTGGTGATAGTTCTCTATCTCGGATTTCCATTGAAGGGCATCCTGGCTGCCGCTTTCCATCTGGCCCAGGACATTTCCCTTGCGGTCAATAAAAATGGTGGATGGAAGAGGGCCCAGATCCTTTAAGTATAACTGGCTGAATTCCTCAGAATCCAGCAATTGGGTATAGTTGATGCCTGCGCTGTTTACGACGGCAAGGGAATCTGCATCCTTTACGTCGGTGACGCCCTGAATCAGTCCTAATATCTGGACGCCCCTACCGGCATATTCCTGGCTCAGCGACTCCAGTATCCCCATTTCTTTTTCGCAGGAGGTGCAGGAAGAATTCCACACATTTATAACGGTTAGTTCTGATTGCGTGAAAAGGCTCTTGGAATCCATTTCATATCCGCTCAAGGTCTTCAATTTTATGTTATCGGAGTCCTTTTCCTGGGTCTTCTGCTGCGTGTCGCTTTTTGTGGCGCCACTTGCAGGCGCTTTTTTATTGTCGGTATCGGTTTTCGCACTGCAGGCCGCAGTGAAGATGATTGTCGCCATGAAAATAGGGAAAAGCAGCCTTTTCGTTGTTTTTTTCATTCATACACGTCCTTTCTGTTAGTGGAAATGTTACAGTTATACTGTAATAATAGCAGTTACAGAATAAAATGTCAATAGGATTTTGAGAAAGTATGTGTCGGATAAAAAATGTTGATTTTGGTATAAATATATAGTAATCTCAAAATGATAGTGTTATAATAAATACAATATTTGAACTTGCTATGATAGCAGAAAGGATGTGGGAGCATGAGTAAAGTAGAGGATATCATTGCAGCAACAAAATTAAGCGAGCTGGTGAATAAAAAGGAAGAAGACAGCCATTGCAAGACTGTTCTTTGGATTTTGGCAATCGTAGGAGCAGTTGCTGGAATTGCAGCGATTGCTTACGCCGTATATTGTTTCTTTACACCGGATTATCTGGAAGATTTTGAAGAAGACTTTGAAGATGATTTCGACGATGATTTTTTCAATGATGATGATCAGGTATAAGGGTTAACGGAATAGTCTGAGAACGCAATAGAGGAAGCAGGTTGGAAGCCTAACTGGTGTATAGAAGGGCCTCTTGCCTGCTTTTATCTTGGAAGGAGAAGAAGATGGACGAGCAGTGTTATGCACTATTGATAGATGCGGACAACGTATCTGCCAAGTATATCAAGCCTATATTGACGGAGTTGTCTAAATATGGGGTTATCACATACAAAAGGATATATGGAGACTGGACGAGCACGCAGAATTCCAGCTGGAAAGACGAACTGCTGACCAATTCCATAACGCCAATCCAGCAGTTTAGTTATACCCAGGGGAAAAATGCGACAGATTCCGCTATGATTATAGATGCCATGGATATTTTGTATACGAATGATGTGGATGGATTCTGCATCGTATCCAGTGACAGCGACTTTACCCGTCTGGTTAGCCGCATCAGGGAGAGCGGAAAGATGGTGATCGGCATGGGCGAGAATAAGACGCCGGAGCCATTCAGAAAGGCATGTGATAAATTCACGATTCTCGAGAACCTGCTAAATGAGCAGGAACCGGGAAGCCCGAAGACTGAGGATACCCAGGATACGCTTGGCAGGGAGAAGATTGAGATTGAAGACGCGATCATCAAGATGATCATTGAGAACCAGGACAGCAATAAGGCTACCGGCCTGGGCGAGGTGGGAAGCCGCCTGGTCAGCCTGTATCCGGACTTTGACGTTCGTAGTTATGGCTATAACATGCTGTCAAAGTTCCTGGAGGAATTCACCAGAATCCAGCTGGTCAAGCATGGAAATATCGTGTCCGTAGCCTTGCGGGAAGACTGGGGTATGAAAGAAGACATTGACGGATATGTGGTTTATATCGTAAAGAGGGCTGGAAAAGACGGCATAGAACTCAGCACCCTTGGCAATAAAGTGTATGAAAAATATAAGGATTTTAAGATCAGCGATTATGGATATGCCCAGTTGAATCAGTATGTTAAGAGTATAGAGCATATTAAGGTGGAACAGGTTGGCACCATATTGAAGGCAAAATATATCAAGTAAGCATAGAGGAGAATTACGGCATGAAAAAAGGGCAGGTATACGAAGGAATCATTGAATCAGTAGACTTTCCAAATAAGGGAAAGGTATTCCTACCTGAAGAAGACAGATATGTAATTGTAAAAAATGGAATTCCGGGTCAGAAGGTCCGTTTTTCCGTCAATAAGATAAGAAATGGAAAGGCAGAAGGAAGGCTGCTGGAAGTGCTGGAGCCTTCGTCTTTGGAGATTACTTCCTCTTGTCCTCATTTTGGACAATGCGGAGGATGTACTTACCAGAATCTTCCCTATGAAGAGCAGCTTAAGATGAAAGAAGCACAGGTGAAGGCCATGATGGATAAGGCAGTAGATGGGGCTTACTGCTGGGAAGGGATCATGCCAAGCCCTGTGAAGGAGGCCTACCGCAACAAGATGGAATTCTCGTTTGGCGACGAGTATAAGGATGGCCCGCTGGCTCTGGGAATGCATAAAAGAGGCAGTTTCCATGATATTGTGAATGTAAGGGACTGCCAAATCGTGGATGAAGACTATCGGAAAATACTGGCATGTACCCTGGATTTTGCCAGGGAGACCGGACTTCCTTATTATCACCGCATGCGCCATGTGGGATATTTCCGTCATCTGCTGGTCAGAAAGGCCGTAAAGACCGGGGAGATTCTGATTGATATCGTGACAACGACAGAACATGACTTCATTGAAGGAGCAGGAGGAAAGCAATGGGTCAGCCAGCTGCTTGCGCTTGAACTGGATGGAAAGATTGCCGGCATACTGCATACGAAGAACGATAGCCTGGCGGACGTGGTAAAGGATGATGGGACCGAGATTCTGTACGGGCAGGACTTTTTCTATGAGGAATTGCTGGGACTGAAATTCAAGATCACGCCGTTTTCCTTCTTCCAGACCAATTCCCTTGGGGCGGAGGTTCTATATGAGAAGACCAGGGAGTATATCGGAGAGACCAAAGACAAGGTTCTCTTTGATCTGTACAGCGGGACAGGTACTATTGCCCAGATCGTGGCTCCTGTGGCAAAGAAGGTGGTAGGCGTGGAGATCGTCGAGGAGGCTGTGGAGGCTGCAAGGGAAAATGCGGCGCTCAATGGCCTGGATAACTGTACCTTCTGGGCAGGTGATGTCCTGAAAGTCATCGACGAACTGGGCGAAGTGCCGGATCTGATCATTCTGGACCCGCCAAGAGACGGCGTACATCCCAAGGCGCTTGAGAAGATAACGAACTTTGGCGTGGAGCGGATGGTTTATATTGCATGCAAGCCTACCAGCCTGGCCAGGGATCTGGAGATGCTGCAAGGAAGAGGCTACCGGGTGGAACGGATGGGATGCGTGGATCTCTTTCCGGGGACGGTGCATGTTGAAACGGTCTGCCTGCTGTCCAAGAAAGTTCAGTAAATGTTGTTCAGATATAAGCCACAGACATATTTCAGTTTGACAGGGAGATTTATTATAATTTGAGATGTTATCTATGATTGACAAATTGCCAATAGTAGTTGTTTGCCTATAAAATGTATTGTTTGTTATAATCACATTGTAAGAATATGGCAAACAGCTAGGAGGAAGAAAATGAATTTTAACGAAAAGCTTATCCAACTTCGCAAATCTAAAGGTTTGTCACAGGATGAACTTGGCAATGCGTTAGGCGTATCGAGACAAACAATATCTAAATGGGAACTTGCTCAGAGTTATCCTGATTTTCAAAGGCTTGTTTTATTAAGTGATTATTTCGGTTTATCACTTGATGTACTTGTAAAAGATATCGATGTACAAGATGTTAGAACTAAGAATCTAAATGACAAACAAATATCTGCAATTTATGAGGATATAAGTTCTGCTAAATCAACGATAAACAAAGTTGTAAATATTTTTTGTGTTATTGGGGTTGTCGGAATTATACTTGCCATTTTGGCAGGTATATTCTGGGGATAACGATAACGCCCGGTTAACAGGGCTGATAAGTTTGAAGGGGAGAAACATTATGAAAATGCCAAATGAAAAAATTGATACAATTATGTTTGCTTCTTGTGGAATGAATTGTTTCGTTTGCTATAAACATTGTTATCATAAAAGACCGTGCGCAGGCTGTTTAAATGGTGATATGGGGAAGCCGGAACATTGCCGAGAATGTAAAATAAAAGATTGTATCAAAGTCAAGGGATTGTCTTTTTGTTTTGAGTGTTCCGCATACCCATGTAAGCTGATAAAAAACCTTGAAAAGAGTTATAACAAGAGGTATCAGGCGAGCCTTATGGAAAACAGTGAATTTGTCCGTCAATATGGTTTGGAACTGTTTATGGAAGAACAGAAAGAAAAATATACCTGCCCGAAATGCGGCGGGATTATTTCCATTCATGACAGAGAATGTAGTGATTGTCAGGAAAAATTGGAGTAGTGAATGTTTGGCAGGAGGTGGTTGAAATGTGGGTTTGCCCAAAATGCGGAAGAGAATTTAAAAACCAGAATCAGTCCCATTACTGTGGGAAAGCACCAATGACGATCGACCAATATATAGAAGCACAGTCAGAGGAAAGTCAGCCATATCTGCTGGAAGTCCGAAAAGCGATACATGAAGCGATTCCCGAAGCACAGGAGCGTATTTCATGGAGTATGCCTACTTTTTGGAAAGGACATAACATCATTCATTTTGCCGCAAATAAAAAGCATATTGGTATATATGCAGGAGAAGAAGCAGTTATTGAATTTGCTGAAATGCTGAGATTATATAAAACAAGCAAAGGAACAATCCAAATTCCTTATAAGCAGCCTTTACCGCTGAATTTGATTTCGAAAATTGCTGTTTGGTGTTATGAAACAGGCAACCGCCCATAATCTAATAGAAAGAACTGAAGATTGGTGTGGAGTATTTTGATACGGAGTCGCTGGAGATGAAAAGGACGGAGATGTTTATTGAGGGGTATAAGGCGGGGCTGGTTAAAGATACGTCTTTTAAGGGGCTGTGGAAGGTGTCGTTTACGCTGCGGGAGTTTTGAGAAGCGGTTGCCGGAGGGCGTGTGGGCATGGTATACTTTGAGGAGAAAAATTAGAATTGACCGCCAGGTCAAGAAGATGGGCAATGCAACAACTTTGAATTTAGGATGGTAATAGACTATGAGAAAAATTATTTTATTTATTGCGATGAGCCTTGATGGATATATTGCAGATTCAAACGGAGGAACTGAATGGCTGGGAGGGCAGATACCTGGAAAAAATGATATGGTATCTTATGAAGAATTTATCCGCGATGTTGATACTGTCATCATGGGGGCGAACACATATCGTCAACTTGTAACCGTGCTGTCCCCCGATGAATGGATATATCCCAATCTTGCCAGCTATATCATTACCCATTTTCCTGAGCAGTCCACCGACAACATCAAGTTTACCATGGAAGAACCCTCTCAGTTGGTAATGCGGTTGAAAGGAGAATCAGGGAAGAATATCTGGATCTGTGGAGGAGCAGACATTGTAAAGCAGTTGGTACGGGCAGATGTGATAGATCAATATTTTATTAACGTTATGCCCACGATTTTAGGCGGCGGCATTCGACTTTTTGACGGACTAGAAAAAGAAAGAAAACTAAAATTAATCAAAACTAAAAGTTATAATGGGATTACGGATCTGGTATATGAACGAAGGATAAATGCCAGGTGATGGAACTGAAAATTAGAATTTGTTTAAGCAGGTTTCCAATATGAGGGTACATTGAGAAGCAACGCCATCAAGAACGGTAAAGTTATTGACATGAAGATGTACTCACTACTGAATACAGAATTGTAACTTCCGGTTTGTGGCTAGAAAATCCCAGTTTGCATACAAAGAATAAAAAGTTACGGAGAAGAATCTTATGGATTATTCAACAGAAGAATTGATTGAAGCAAAGCGGCAGATTGATTCAACTCTGCATAAGTTGAGAGAGACCATAAAGACGTTTGAAGCAAAAGAAAATGCTTCCCGGTATAAATCCCAGATTACACTGGCAAAAAGGCGGGTAAGGGCTTTTGAAATTGCCAATCATTTGATTGAGGCTGAGATTGACAAGAAATAGAAAAAATGGTTTCCAGTGAATCACTTTCAACAGAATAGAATTATTTTAAGGCATCAGTCAGAAATGATTGGTGCTTTTTGTGTGTCCGAAAAGGAGGTGCTGCATTTGTATCCGGTGAGCGAGGCGTTCCTGCAGGCGGTGCAGGAGAACACCAGGAGGTATTACTGGACGGGGAGGATTACCACGAAGGCCGGGGTGGAGTATTCTTTTGAAAATAAGGATATCGTGAAAGGCTCCAGGTATGCTTCCAGCCAGTGCTGCGGGAGTACGGAGTTGGAACTTGGCACCGTGTATGCGGCGGCGGAGACTCATGTGCAGTTCTTTGGGCAGATGGTGATAAATGTTGCTGCGGAGCAGGTCAGTAAGGCGGGTACTGCCGCCGGGAGTATTGTGATTCCTGTTCCTTCTATCTATTATGGACGGTTAACCTTAAGTGTAGTAAACTGGACTCAGAGAAAACATGTGGAGTTGCGGAGGTGAGCATAGTGGAAATCCGGTATATTACGCCTGCTGATGACAAAATGACAATCAGCAGGATATATGAAGAAAGCTGGAAATATGCATATAAAGGCATAATACCACAGGATTATCTTGAGTCGCTTCCAGAAGGCCGCTGGGTTGCAAATTTAGAAAACTCAAATGGGGGTACGCTGGTTTGTGTGGATAATGGACGGATTGTGGGCACAAGTAGTTTTTGTGAATCACGTTTTAATCAGTTTAAAGGGTGGGGAGAAATTATTTCTATTTACCTATTGCCGGACTATATGGGCAGAGGTTTTGGTAAAGCCCTTTTTCATTCGGTTATTGTCGAGTTGAAAAAAATGGGTTATAGAAATATTTTTTTGTGGGTTCTTGAAAAAAACCTGAGAGCAAGAAAATTTTACGAAAAAGAAGGATTTTCAATGTCTGATGATTATTTAGATGATAACATTGGCGGAAAAGATGTGCGTGAAATCAGATATATTTACAGAGAAGAATAGTCTGTAATTCATTGTGTGGAATAAAAACCGAATTTGTACCTGAAGGCATGACTGCCCCGCCTGAATCATTTATAAAACAGCCTGAATTACAGGTATATTTAACGGATTTCGGGAAGAAAAAAGATGATGTGGGTTTGATGGCGGAAATTCAGGAGCAAGATGGCAGCAGGGAGACGGGCAGCAGGGAGTTAAGAGAAAAAGGAATTATTGAATAAAAGGAATGAAAAGAAACAGTCAGATTATTTGGTTTGTTTCTTTTTTATTAAATCTCCCGCAGACAATTTAATATAAGTTTTACCTACTGCGAACTTTGCAATGGTGGAAGCATACTGAAAATATAGGAAAGAGTATTGTGGATCAGCAGGATGGATATAAAAAGCAGAATATGGCAGCAGCTTATTTCCAAATAGTCACGTAATGGGAAAGTTGTTATTAGTCTCTTAAAAAAATAAGTGTAATGTTATGGTAATGATTTTCTTTACCGATGTTGTTGTCAGAGCATATGGTTGATATAATGGTTAAAGAATTTTAACGAAAGGATTTATAAGTATGAAACAACATCAGATAGTGATCGATGTGAATAGATGTGTCGGGTGCGGTTTGTGCAGCAAGGTTTGTGTAGCACATAATCTTGAGATAAAGAATAAAAAAGCAGGTAAAGTAATGGATAGCTGCATAATGTGTGGACAATGCTCGGCTGTCTGTCCAAAGGAGGCAATTGCATTAGAGGGATTTGATGACTGTCAAATTGAAAAAACAGAGGATATTCGCCTTAATCCAGATGCTGTTTTGCATACAATCCGATTTCGCAGGAGTGTCCGTAATTTTAAAAAGACAAAAATTCCACAAGAAGTAGTTGACCAGATTTTAGAAGCAGGCAGGCTTACTCATACTGCCAAGAATATGCAGGATGTTTCTTTTGTCGTACTTGATAAAGAAAAAGACCGAATTGAAAAAATGGCGGTCAAAGTGTTCAAGGCAATTAAGCCGATAGCAGATTTGTTCAGTCCGATGGCAAGGAATAATAAGATCAATGAAAGTTTTTTCTTTTTCAAAGCCCCTGTGATAATCGTTATATTGGCAAAAGATAAAACAAACGGTATTCTTGCAGCACAAAATATGGAGTTTGTTGCGGAAGCAAATGGTTTGGGTGTCTTATACAGCGGCTTTTTCACAATAGCAGCAAATATTTCACGGAAAATCAGAAAAGAAATCGGTATTCCGAAAGGGAAAAAGGCGGCTATGACATTGGTGTTTGGCTATCCGGATGTGAAGTATCTGCGTTCAACACCCCATAAAGGCTTAGAGGTCAGATATATGTAGGAGGCTTTGGAATGGAAAGGGAATGTGAAGAAAACCTAAAACAGATTATAGAAGGATTTCAGGAATGCAGAAATGCTTTTACTGCTCTTGGAGATGAAACAAGACAGCTGATACTGCTTAAGTTGCTGGAAAGTGATTTATCAGGTATCAGGGTAGGAGAAATCGCAAAGAAAACACATCTTACACGGCCCTCTGTTTCGCATCATCTTCAAATATTAAAGGAAGCGGGTATTGTTGCAATGCGCCGTGAGGGAACAAAAAATTATTATTATTTAAGTGTTGATGAAACTGTGTGGAACGATATTGCCGATTTGGTCAATGGAATTTATGAAAGTATACAACACATCAGTTCACAATCATAAAAGAGAGGAAATCTATGATATTATATTTTTCAGGAACAGGAAACAGCGAGTACGCTGCAAAGAGGATAGGAAAAGAAATAGATGATGAGGTAACAAATCTTTTTGAGAAAATCAGAACCAATGATTATTGTACAATGAAATCTGAACGACCATGGATTATTGTTGTTCCGACTTATGCGTGGAGAATACCGCATATCGTGAAGAAATGGCTGGAGAATACAGAACTTGAGGGAACCAAAGATATTTATTTTGTGATGACCTGTGGGGGAAGTATCGGAAATGCCGCGAAATATCTTGGAAAACTCTGTGTAAAAAAGAACATGAATTATTGTGGCTGTGCAGAAATTACGATGCCGGAGAATTATATTGCATTGTTTTCTACACCGACAGAAGAAGAGGCATTACAGATTATAGAGCAGGCGGAATGTGTAATAGAGCGCACCGCGCTTTGCATCAAAAATAAGGAGAAACTCTCTCAGTCAGAAATCTCTTTTAAAGATAAAATGAACAGCGGAATTATAAATAATCTGTTCTATCCGGTATTTGTACATGCAAAGAAATTTTACGCGACAGATGACTGCATTTCCTGTGGCAAATGCGTCAATGTATGTCCGCTTAACAATGTTCGTATCGAAAACGGAAAGCCTGTATGGGGAGATCATTGTACACACTGTATGGCATGTATCTGCCGCTGCCCGAAAGAAGCGATTGAGTATGGAAAACATAGCCATGGCTTAAATCGTTATACCTGCAAAAAAGAAGTCCGGTAAAAGGCTTGAAGTCACAAATTGTGATTTCAAAATAGAAAAGTTGTTGTTGCAGAATTTTAAAAATTGTATATATACGCTTTCTGCTTATCTAATGGTACAGTTGGGAAAGAACTTTGCAGATGTTGTGCTATTTATGGCGCTCGTTGCGCTGCTTACGGCACTCGTTGCGTGATTTTAGCAGATAGACTTCCTAAAATGAAATCATAAAATAAAGGAGGTTCTATTTATGTTGAAATCTATGGGAAAAAGTAAGAAGTGTATCTTTTGGATGGCTGCATTTGGACTGACGGGGCTGATAGGAGTGTTACTGGCTCCAGTTGTAGTGTACATTATAAAAGTAGCAAAGCGCTATCCAAAAACATTTGGACGGATCACCACGGCTGCATTTGTTGTTATATGCATATTATATATATATGGATTTTTATATAGGCAGGAATGGAATGTGAGTTTTGTTCCAATATGTATTTGCATGGTTATGGCTATTGGCAGAGTTCTAAACAACAATATAAGATAGTGGAGGAGATATGGAAATTTCAGAAGTGATAAAAGAGGCCAGAATAAAAAAAGGAATGACGCAGCAGCAACTGGCGGATTCTGTATATGTCACCAGGCAGACTATTTCAAAATGGGAGTTGGGAAAAAGTATACCTGATGAAGCATCATTAAGTCTGTTGTACCAATGCTTGGAGATTGACGATGAAGAGAAAAAAGTATTAAAGAAACTTGCCATTAATAAGCAGAACGCATTTTTACTTATTATCGCTATTGTATTTTCTCCGGCGGTAATAGGGATTCGCTATTGTTTATATAAAATGGGGAAGCTTGAAGATCAAAGATTCAAGATCTGGATTCAAAGTGTTGGATTCGTTCTGTTTGCTTTTTACTTGAGAACTTTGAAAGATAATATAGCTTACGTTTTCGTTTTTATAACAGCAATTTGTTATTTGGCTTATCGATATTATATGCTTAGTCTGGACAGAACAACGAGATAATGAGGACGTGGAAATCCTAAAAAGTAATTGAATAAGGAACGTACATAGGCGTTTGTCAGAAAATGGCAGGCGCTTTGAGAATTGGTTGCTGGAGGGAAAGAGGGCATGGTATACTTTAAAGAGAAAACTTAGAATTTGCAACAGAGATTATTTATATTGGAGGAATTACCAATGCAAAATTTTTTTGAGGCATTAGCAAGTGAATGTAAAAACACAGCATTACCCGAAGAGTTTAATTATTTTGAAAAACTTATTGGCAGTTGGGCAATAGACTATATAGAGAGTAACAATTCCCTTTCAATTAAGGGCGAATGGCATTTCTCATGGGTCCTTGAAGGAATGGCTATTCAAGATGTTATCATTCTGCCTGATTATGAATATGGGACATCGCTGCGTATCTATAATCCCGACACACATGCATGGGATGTAGCTTATGGTTATACTGGCAAAATAATACGACTTGAAGCAAAAAAACAAGATGATATGATAATGCTCACCTTCGTCAATGATGAAAGAAGAAAGTGGGTTTTTACTAATATAGAGAATAATCGTTTTCATTGGGAAAACATTACTGTAAAAGATAATGGAGAATGGGATATAAATGCAGAAATATATGCTGAACGTATCATATAACCACAGTTCATGTTGATGCGTTTGAAATTATTATTTACAAGGTATCTAGTAATGAGTTTAGTATACAATGTGCATGTGAGAACTCTCTGTATAAACGAATATCAAAATATTATTCGGAGCAACATATGTGACAACAGTACTTGGCAGATCTAAATATTATGCCCAAAGACGAAGTCCTTGAAAAAGATCAATTGGTTGGGGCATCTAATAAGGGAACAATGGTAATTGACCTGAAAGATAAGAATGCTTTTGATACGCTTATGGCAAGCCCGGTTCATGTGGAAACTATGGCGAATTTGAATCTGGGGAGGTAGTTATGCTTATCAATTATAATGAGATGACGGAAAGAACAGTACCAGGAATGAACGGTGGAACAGGAGAAATGTCAGCCAGGATGTTTATGGATGAACAAGGGAAAATCATCCCTTGCCGCATTCATGTTGGAGGTTCCATAGGCTTACATAGGCATGAAATAAGTGATGACATCAACTATACTTACAGTTGTCGTAGAGCGATAATCCCAGGCTATTGGGATAAAAATTGAGATTGTAAATGGGGACGAATTTATGTTTTACCGAAATGATGAACGGGATGATTATTGGCATATGGGTGCAGGGACATTAATTAAAAGCGGCCAGCCGGATGACGGTGTGATTTCCGGGAGTATGGAACTGTTTAGACAGCGGTTCCTGCTCCCGGATTTTTGCAATTCAGAGGATTGTTAAAAGGGTTGTCTTGATTGGTAGATAGAATATAAACCGAAAGGGCATTGAAGATGTGTGCTACAAGGATGGATGGAAATACTGAATAATGAATGTAAGGGGAACCTCGTGCAAAGTTTATTCCTTATTTTGTTTGAAGGCAAATTCCTTTTAAAATTGTGTTGATGGTAAATACTATCTTTAAACACAATAAGGAGGCTTTTCATTATGGAAAAAAAGACTTATGGATATGTTCGCGTATCCACCAAAGAGCAAAACGAGGATCGCCAGTTGATTGCCCTTCAAGAATTTCCTGTTTTAGAGAAATGCATTTATATGGATAAACTCAGCGGGAAAGATTTTAACAGACCACAATATCAGAAACTTCTGAAAAAAATGAGGCCCGGCGATCTATTGGTAGTAAAATCCATTGATCGGCTGGGCCGTAATTATGAGGAAATTCTACTGCAATGGAGGATGATTACCAAGGAGAAGCAGGTGGATGTTGTGGTGTTGGATATGCCGCTTTTGGATACTAGAAAATCTGGCAATGATTTGACCGGCACTTTTGTGGCTGATCTGGTACTGCAAATTCTGTCCTACGTGGCGCAGACAGAACGCGAAAACATTCATCAAAGGCAGATGGAAGGGATCGCGGCAGCTAGATTACGGGGTGTACAGTTTGGGAGACCAAGAAAGCCGGTTCCAGAATTGTTCTGGCAGTTAAAAGAGGAGTGGAAAGATAAAAAAATCACATCGCGGGAGGCTGCCAGACAGTTATCTATCTCGCAGGATACCTTTCTAAGATGGGCGCACGGAAAATAAAGTGGTAATTCGGCCATGGAAATGTAGGAAATATCGGTCGTTCCTTTTACATAGAATTTGGATGTTTTTCACGCCTTTTTAGGCCAATAGGCGCAAATTTATACCCAGAATTATTATAACATGCCGGAACGATAAAGTCTGATTTATCGTTCTTCGTAAAGCCTGTGAAATGTGAAGTTAATTTAGTACAGCAGGTGCAGAATTTTCGGTTGTCTGGGGGACATTCGGTTAATCTTGGTGAAAACTTTGGCATATTCAGTGCCGAACTAAGAATCATCACTTATTCTCAAATATCACTGTACCCCAAAAACCAGAAGATATTAAGTTATTTTGGGGGAAAACAGTGAAATGAGTCAGCGACGAAAGGTAAAGGAAGAGAGGTAGGACATGGAACTGTTAGAATATCTGCGCATTCAAACAGACTGCATATATATCTCTGATCTGAGAGGGAGCAAACGATACCATTCAATCTGCAACGCACTCTATAGGATTGATGCTCAGCAGTATAGTTTACAAGAATGGAATGATGCTTTGAGTTATATCACAAGCAAATCTGTTTCTTTCTCAAATCAAGATGAGGTCATAGAATATTTATCAAGAAAAACTAGTAATAAGTTATTTCAAAAATGAATATTGAAATGAGTAAAAAGTAGATAATAAATTATAATGCAGAGGGCAAGAGTGTCTGAAAATAGAGCGTTTTGCAAAGCGAGATGGGGCGAAAGATCAGTGGAATATCAGTGGAATATGGGGAGTTATGTCTGATTTTTCCTATTTTTTTAACCACGGGTAGGAAATAAAATCTTTGGCATAGATCTGCTTCATCTACAAATAATACCTCTAAACAAGATCAGGAGGTATTACAATGAAAGCTATCGTATTTGACGGATTGCAGAAAGTTGAATGCAGGAAAGTGGAAGATCCAAGAATAGAAAAAGAGGATGATATTATTGTGAAGGTTACTTCCACGGCTATTTGCGGATCGGATTTACATTTAGTGCATGGCCTCGTAAAGGGGATGTATGACGGATACGTTTTAGGCCACGAGACAATGGGAATAGTCGTAGATGCCGGAAAGGAAGTTCGGAATCTAAAGAAAGGCGACCGGGTTGTTATTCCGTTTCCCGTCGCATGCGGACATTGCGAATTCTGCGACAGAGGCGAATACAGTCAGTGCGACAATTCCAATGATTATGCGGAATCGGGCGGATTATTGGGCTATAGTAAATATCACGGCAATTACGCGGGAGGACAGGCCGAATATATCAGGGTGCCATATGCGAATATCGGACCGAAGAAGGTGCCGGAGGGACTGACAGATGAGCAGGTCCTATTTGTTACAGACGTCCTGCCCACATCCTATTGGGGTACGGAGATTGCAAACGTCAAAGCAGGAGACACCGTTGTTGTATTAGGCTGCGGGCCGGTGGGATTGATGACGATCAAGTGGTGTATCCAAAAAGGCGCAGGCCGCATTATCGCCGTTGATAGGGTTGGGTATCGTCTGAGGCATGCAAGAGGCTATGGCGTGGAAGTCTTGAATTTTGAAGAGTATGAACAGGTAGGGGAACACATCAAGGAAATTACGCATGGAGGAGCCCACTGCGTAATTGACTGCGTAGGGCTGGATGGGAAAACCTCGGTTATGGAAAAGATTGAAACTGCGCTCAAATTACAGGGAGGGTCAAAATCAGCGATAGAGACAGCGTCCCAATGTATCAGAAAAACCGGTACAGTGGCGTTGGTCGGAGTATATGGCAATAAATATAATAATTTCCCTCTTGGAAACTTCTTTTCCAAGAATATCTCTTTAAAAATGGGACAGTGTCCGGCAACCAGATACGTTGATTTGATGTTACAGAAGATTCAAAAAGGTGAATTTGACGCGACAGATATCATAACCCATACGCTTTCATTAGAAGAAGGAAGTCACGCTTACAGTATTTTTGATAAAAAAGAGGATAACTGTATTAAAGTGATTTTAAAGCCATAATAAAAGACGTTTCATTTACCCGGGCTGAAGATTTTTTTAATCTTCAGCCTCAGTTAATTTATAAGAATACATGTGGGTGCCTGATCGAACTTTTTAATCTATCAAATAGGTCTATAGAGTATTTGCTTCTTATGTGATATTATTTAGTAAATATGAAACAAAAAGGAGCGAATAGCATGAATTTTGAAAATATGCAGGCGGCAAGAGAGAGTTGCAGGATTTATAGTGATAAAAAGGTTTCGCGGGAGACACTGACCCATTTGGTTGATGTGGCGCGTATGGCTCCAAGCGGCTGTAATTCGCAGCCATGGCATTTTATTATCGTGGATGAGCCAAAGGCACATGCCAAGGTGGTGGAGGCGCTGGATGACCATGGCCTGACTGGCTGTCCGTGGGGAGCAAAGGTGCCGGCCTTTATCTTGATCTGCGAGGAAGAGGCACATCTAAAGCCTGGGGTTGCGGAGCATTACGGCTCCCAGCATTTTGCGCAGATGGATATTGGCATGGCAGCGATGGGGCTGTGCTATGAAGCCACAGCGTTAGGATTAGGAACCTGTATGATTGGTACGATGAATCAGGAAAAACTGCACCAGGCATTTGAGATTCCAGAAGAGAGAATCGTACGATTAATCATTACGGTAGGGTATCCGGCCAAGAAAAGCGAGCCACGCAAAAAAGCAAGGAAGGATCTGGAGGAGATCGTAAGCTATAATCATTGGTAAAGAGGAATCTTTTTAGTTTCCTGAAATAAAAGGCCTTGGCGATTTTAACTGCCAGGGCCTTTCCCATCCGATCGCCGCATCAGGCAGGCCTAATCGATTAAATGCTGCAACAATATAGGTGATGAAAACTGAGACGAAATCGTGTGTATTGTGTTATAATCAGATAAGCATCTAATGGCGCGGACGAAAAATCGAAAGTCTATCGAATGAAGCAGGAGGAATAGAACTATGAGAGAAATATTAGTAGCATATTTGATCTTGACTGGATGAATAAAAAAAGCCGGAGCAGTGTGGAGATGAATGATAAGTCATTCAGACCGGCGGTTGCTAATAAACTGGAAGATACAGAAAATATCAAAATGCTGATTCTTGCTTTTCCCATCTGGTGGTACGTTGCTCCGACAATTATTAATACGTTTTTGGAACAGTATGATTGGAATGATAAGATTATTATTCCAGTGGCAACGTCTGGAAGCAGCGGAATGGGTAATACCAACACTGAATTGGAGTCCTCCTGCCCAGGAGCGATATTAAAGGATGGCAAGAGATTTGATGCCAATGTGAGTGAAAAAGAAATTAAAGCATGGTTTACGAAGGAGAAGCAACTCTACCGCTGGTAGGTGTTCCTTTTATATGGCCAATCTATAATAAAACAAAAAGGGAGTCGATAGACGAATGGATCAGATTAAAATCGGAAGGTTCATAGCTTCCCGGAGAAAAGGCCATGGATGGACACAGAGTCAGCTGGCAGAAAAATTAGGCATTACGGATAAGGCGGTGTCAAAATGGGAGACTGGAAGGTCGCTTCCGGACTTATCTTTGTTCACCCCTCTATGTGAGTTGTTTGAAATCACTTTGAATGAGTTGCTCCTGGGAGAATTGATACCGGACGACTGCATAAAAGAAAAATCAGAACAGGTATTGTTTGAGGTTATTTCCAGTTTATTAGGAAATGAAAAGGGGCATGTTCCTGAACTGGAGGGCCAGGACACGGTTCTGCTGCTGGAAAATGTGACAAAAGTATATGATTCCGGCGGCATATCCACAGTTGCAGTAAATAACATAAGCCTGGAAGCGGCAAAAGGAAGTTTTATCGGGATCATGGGGGCATCTGGTTCCGGAAAGTCAACTTTACTGAATATGATTGCTACGATTGACCGGCCAGATAGAGGAACGATTAAGATTGATGGGCAGGATATATCGGATTTAACGGAAAGTTCTCTGGCGGATTTTCGACGCCAGCATCTGGGCTTCATCTTTCAGGAGTATAATCTGTTAGATACACTGACCATTGAGGAAAATATCGCTTTGGCTTTGACGATAAAAGAAGAGGCAAAAGAGAAGATCAAGGATACGGTTCATTCACTGGCGGCGGATCTTGCTATAACAGAGGTACTCCATAAGTTCCCCTATGAAGTTTCCGGCGGACAGCGGCAGCGGTGTGCCTGTGCCAGGGCGTTTGTTACCAATCCCAGCCTGATTCTGGCGGATGAGCCTACCGGTGCTTTGGACAGTTATAGTGCCAGGCAGTTGTTGGAAACACTGGTGATGTTACGGCGGGACTATCATGCCACCATCTTAATGGTGACTCATGATGCCTTTTCTGCCAGTTATTGCGACCGGATTTTCTTTTTGAAAGATGGTGAGCTTAAGGATTCTTTAGACAGAGGGGAAAAGGACAAACAGAATTTTTTTGCGGACATACTGGATGTCATGGCGAAACTCACGGAGGAGGCGGGTCATGTATCTTAAATTAGCGGTTCGGAATGCCCGACGTTCCGTGATGGATTATCTCCTGTACATGGTGACTATGATTGTGCTGCTTTCCATTATCTATATCAGCAATTGTATTGCCCTGTGGGGCAATATACAGGCAAAATTCCAGACAGCCTCTTTACCATTGCTGATTGTGCTGATTATGGTATTTTTGATGTCATACATTAACAATTTTATGATAAAGCAGCGTGCGAAAGAATTTGCGACTTATCTGCTGCTGGGAATGAAAAAAGAGAAGCTGGCTGCTATGTTTGCCTGTGAGATTGCAGTTATCGGACTGATCTGTTTTGCTGCAGGCATTCTGCTTGGGATTTTGTCTTATGATTTTTGTTTCTGCTATCTGGGAGGCCTTGGAGATGAGGGTTTTTCTGCAGAAATTATAGGAAAAAGCATCTTATACTCTTTTGGATATTTTTGTATCATCGAACTGCTCTCCATGTTCCGTATGAGGCAGACGGTCTACAAGTTACAAATCTCCCAACTGATGAAGGAGCAACGCCGCAACCAGCCTTTAAATATAAGAAGAAAGACATTCTGGCTGTGCCTGTTTGCGGTAAGCATCAGCGCCTCGTGGATCATGGTTTGTGGAATTGTATTCCTGCCGGATGATATTGGTTACCCATTCATTTCTATTATCAGTATACCAATCGTAGGTTGTGTCCTTGCATTTTATAAATGGCTGTATGCGGTATTATCTTCCATAAGGATAAAAGCGCCGGCCAGCCTGTATGAAGGGAATCGTCTGTACTGGATCGCGGAAATGACTTCCGGGTCAAAAACCAGCGCAGCCCTGAACTCCATATTCAGCCTGTGCCTGTTGTCTGCCGCTTCATCTTTCCTGTTTGGAGCAATCTTATTGCGTGGGGATATCCGTGTGTTTTCGGAAACTGCACAGAAGTGGATGGCATTTTTGCAGATGAGCATCTGTATTATTTTCATGGTGATATACTTTTCCATCTTGTCGCTGCTGCAGATTGTAGAGTGGAGGCGTCAGGCAAAGGATATCAAGGTGTTACGCTATATGGGCAAAACCCAGAATGCATTAAAAAGACTGATGAGAGATCAGATCCTGGTAAAACTTTTCATTCCCACAATTATGTGTTTTGTTTTGATCTTTAGTATGGCGCCGGCTGTGAATCTTAGGGTGAATCGTTTATGTTCTGCGGCTATGCCAAATTTGTTGTTAAAATCTGTGGGGGCTTTCACTTTGTGCTTTATCGTATTGTATCTTTGCTACTTCTATATAACGTATTTCATGAGCAGGCGTTATATAAAAGGGCTGGAATCCAACAAGAAACTGGAGCCCTGAAGTTTCTATATCATTTATGAAATCGCAAATCTAAGGTTGTAAGGCTGATAAATTAGAATTTATCGAGGTACATTTTTGATACAGAAAGAAAGGGTCAGATGGAAACAAAATTTTTATTTACACAATTATTGGCAATTTTGGGGGCAGTGCTATATTTTCTTTCATATCAGTGCAAAGATAATTGCAAACTTTACGCAATGCAGTTTCTTTCATATCTTTTTTATATTGCTCATTTTATTATTTTGGGAGCGCTGACAGGAGGCCTCAGTTACATATTAAATCTGGCAAGGTCACTATTCCTTGCAAGTAAATGGGAATTTGCCCGGAGTAATAAAATGTGTGTAATTTTATGTTCTATGCAAGGTATTGTTGCTATCACAACCTGGGCGGGATGGATATCACTTCTCCCAATATGTGCAAATATTGCATCGACAATTGGAGGGTATACGCACAACGCTCAAAAAATTCGAATTGCCGGCATGTTCTTTAATTCGCCACTGTGGATTATATATGATTTAATTATTGGTTCCTGGGCAGGTGCTATAGATGAATTAGCT
>ERZ791934.909-NODE-909-length-34445-cov-10.127130_pt1 | contig 34445 bp, 35 predicted proteins | sample MGYA00510125_ERZ791934 | MGnify/ENA primary metagenome ERZ791934 (study PRJEB30046, sample SAMN00993240) | human gut metagenome | study: EMG produced TPA metagenomics assembly of the A metagenome-wide association study of gut microbiota in type 2...
CGCTATAAAGTCATGCCACTTATCTGTTTGATTATGTTTATTTGTTTCATTGGCTTTGGAATTATTTCCTTAGTATATTCATTTGTTCCATATGGGGAGATATTTGTGATGCCATTAGGATCTATTGTCTTTGGTTTGATATCTATTTTGGTTGGAGTAAATGATTTGTATTCTTTATTGTGTTGTAGAAAAAAAGTGGACGGCGTGTATTGTGGCTACAACACATATTATGGTGGCAATGGTATTTCTACACAAGCTCCAGTATTTGAATATACATATAACGGAACATATTATCGTGAGCAAACAACACAGAATATATCTCATAAACGATTAAATAAGGGTATGACGCAAGGAAAAATGTATAGCATATATATTGACCCAAAACACCCAGCAGTATTTGTTCTGACTAAAAGAATTAGAATAGGAACAATAGTCGCAATAATATTAGGGTTATTTCTATTTACTGGTGGAATTGATTTCTTCTTGCCTATGCTATCGGGTCGGTAGGAGACACCTTGTTGGTAAATTGTCTGATAACTTCATATCCCTACATACAAAGCAGTTAGTCTTATGATTGACTGCTTTTTAAAAAGACACCATTTAGGTGTAATGATGTCTTTTGGGTGTTATTTTATAGTCATATCAAGGCTCATTCAATCGTGGTAAATTAGTGGTAAAATGAATGGTTTTCTATACTCCAAAATGCTTGAAAGTATAGTGGTTATGCGAATAATCCAAAATTAGATATAAAAATTTTTCTATAATTCCTATTTTTAATACCATTGAGTTGAGCTTCTATGAGTGGGATGGGGCTTCCGCTTTAATGAATTTTGTGGGGTTAGATAATTATAAGGCTATTTTTCAAAATGAGATTTTTTGGAAAGCCCTCAGCCACAACATATTCTGGATTCTGTTCACTGTTTTTATACCCACAATTTTTGGTATTATTCTGGCAGTATTGCTGAATCAGAGTTTTGTAAAAGGCAGACTTTTATTCCGGGTTATTTTTTATATGCCTGCTATTGTTTCCATGGTTGCGGTTGGAATCGTCTGGAACTGGATTTTGAATCCGGAGTTTGGCATACTTAACAGGGCGCTCAAATTTATCGGCCTGGATTTTCTGGCATTTAATTGGCTGGGAGATGAACATACAGTTATGTGGGCGCTTCTGATTGCCGGAAGCTGGGTCCATTATGGTTTCTGTATGGTAATTACCATGGCAGCACTTTCCGGCCTGGATGCATGTTATGTAGAAGCGGCAAAGCTGGAAGGCGCAAATCCTGTACAGACATTTTTTTATGTGACACTTCCCCTGCTTAAAAATACATTTACGCTGCTTGTATTGAATTCATTAATCGGTTCTTTTAAGGTTTTTGAAATTGTCTATATTATGACGAAAGGCGGGCCGTATCATTCCTCTGAAGTTATTTCGACATTAATGTACCGTACTGCATTTATGGACAGTGAATTCGGAATGGGATCCGCAGTAGCGGTGGTACTGTCGGTTATTATAGCAGTGTGTTCCGCTGTTTATATGAAATACTCAGAAAAAGAATAGGGGGTGTAATGATTATGAAGGAGCGAAAAAAATATCCGGTTAGAAAACTGTTAAAACAGATATTCACATATGCTGTCCTGATAGCTACATTTTTTATTTCCATACTCCCCTTATACTGGATGTGGCAGGCCACACTGGTGCCGACAGATCGATTGAACATGGATCCGTTCGCCCTGCCTGTGAAAATCACGTTTGACAATATTATAAAAGCATGGACCGTAGGTAAAATGAGTACGTATATGATAAACAGTGTTTTAGTTGCGGTTCCCAGAGTGGCAGGGGTATTAATTCTGTCCTCATTGGCAGGTTATGCATTTGGAAAGCTTAAGTTTTGGGGACGTGATAAAATATTTTCCTTTATGCTTTTTGGAATGATGATACCTGTTCAGGCAATGGTAATACCATTATATTATAATCTGCAGAATCTGGGTCTGATTAACACCAGGTGGGCGATGGTTATTCCGTATTTTGGTTTATCGATGCCATTTGCCATATTTATGATGAGGGCTTTTTTCAAAGATTTACCGGAGGAGTTAATCGAGTCGGCTTCCATTGATGGATGCAATGAGTTCACTACATTTTATTATATTATGATGCCGCTCATTAAACCTGCATTATCAGCACTGCTGGTATTTGAATTTATGTGGTCCTGGAATGACATGTTTATTCCCATGCTGGTAGTGTATAATGATTCAGCGAGGACTCTGCCTTTGGGGCTTATGTTCTTTTTCGGAAAATATACGGTAGATCATTCTTTGGTTGCGGCAGGTGTAACCATATGTACATTGCCGGTTGTTATTGTATATACATTGTTTCAGAAGAGTTTTATTACGGGAATAACTGCGGGAGCAGTGAAAGGATAAGCGCAGAATAATTGAAGAAGACGGGAGAACGAAAAAATGGATAAAGTAAAGGTTGGAATTTTAGGCGCAGGTGGTATGGGAAATGTGCATATTGAAAATCTTCTTAAAATAGAAGATGCCGAGGTTAAGGCTGTATGTGATATCGACGGACAGAAGGCAGAAAAACTGGCAGCTATGGCTGGTGCTGCGGTATATGCTGATTTTGATGAGATGCTTGAAAAAGAGGAACTGGATGTACTTTATATCCTTTTGCCGCCTTATGCACAAGCAGGACAGTTTGAGAAAGCTGCGGATAAAAAAATACATATATTTATCGAAAAGCCTATCGCCATTACAAGTGACAGAGGAAAAAGCATGGTGGATGCGGCAAGAAAGAACGGGATAAAAACACAGGTAGGATTTCATATGAGATATGGAACTGCTGTCAGTAAATTAAAGAGATTAATTGAAGATGGATCAGCCGGAAAACCTGTATTATTTAATGGAAGATATCAGTGCAATTCCCTGCATGCGCCATGGTGGAGAGATGTAAATTTATGCGGCGGACAGATTTTTGAACAGGCGATTCATGTATATGACATCTGCCGTTATATGTATGGACATCCGAAAGCGGTGGCAAGTTTTATGGGAAATGTATGCCATGCGGATGTGCCGGGCTATACAGTGGAAGATGTAAGCGTATCAATCAGCAGCTTTACCACTGGCGCGCAGGCATCTATCACGGCAAATAATTGTTCGGTTCCCGGCAGATGGGATGCTTTATTTGATATGATATTTGAAAAGGTCAGTGTTTTTTTCAAAAGCCCGGATGAAGCGGAATTCCATTATATAACCGGCGAAGGGGAACGGGTGGAATATTTTAATGAACCGGCTGATCATAAATTTTTGGAAGACGAGGATTTTATCAGGATGGTCAAAGAGAACAGAACGGAATTCTGTCCGGTAGAGGAAGGGCTGAGAAGTCTGCTGTATGTGGAAGCTTCCCTGTTCTCAGCTAAAATGGACGGAGAGAAAATGCGTGTGGAAAATTATTAAGAATGTGGGGACTGGATGAAATGAGAGAATTACTGGCGAATGAAAATTATATTCCTCAGCTTTTTGAATATGAGGAAAAACCTCTTGAAAAAGGTGAAGTACGTGTAAAATGCATATATGGGGCTCCAAAGCATGGAACAGAAATGACAGGGATTAAGGAACAGCCTTTCGAAGAAAAATACTATGATGAAGAGATGAAGATATTCCTGCAAAGGGAAGAGAAAGTCAGTTCTGTATACAGCGGTTTAGGCAATATGTGGGTAGGAACAATAACGGAAGTGGGAAGTGATGTGGAAGCGTATCATGTAGGAGATCAGGTGGTCGGCTATGGGAATCTGGCACAGACACATACGGTTAATGCGCAGGAACTCCTTGTAATGCCGGAAGGGATGACCTGGAAACAGGCAATGTGTTATGATCCCATGCAGTTCGCATTAAGTGCAATCAGGGATGCGAAGTTAAGGCTGGGAGATACCGTATTGATTTCCGGCTTGGGCGCTATCGGACAAATGGCGGCACAAGCGGCAAAAGCAGCGGGGGCTTCTCTGGTTGCTGTATCGGATCCGATTGAAATAAGGCGAAAAGCAGCTCTGGAAAACGGAGCGGATATCGCATTCAATCCGTTAGAGTGTGATATGGGATTGGAACTGCGTAAACTGACAAATGGTGTGGGAGTTGATGTGGTGATTGAAACGAGTGCCAATTATAAAGCTCTCGAACAGGGAATCAGGGCGCTGGCCTATAATGGAAGCATGGCATTGGCAGGCTGGTTCAAAGAATGCCATATTCCCATACATTTGGGCAGGGAAGGGCATTTCAACCAGCAGAATATTTTCTTTTCAAGGGCCTGCAGCGAGCCGAACAGGGATTACCCAAGGTGGGATTTTGACCGGATATGCAAAGAAAGCTGGAAACTGCTGGGAACAGGGAAAATACAGTGTGAGAACATTGTATATCCAATTGTAGATTTTAATGAGTGTGACAAAGCGTACATTCATTACATCATCGAACATCCGGATGAAAGTATTAAAATGGGCGTAAAATTCTGACAGCAATACAAATAGGCCGCTTCTGTCTCCAAGGCAGGAGCGGCCCTTTCATACAAAAAACAATGGCCGTATTATCCTTTCACTAAACGAAATAAAGACAAAATGAAATAAAAAGTAGAATAAAACCTGTTTCTTCTTTTCCTTTTCGTAGTATAATAAAGCCATCCAAAAGAAAGGAATGACCACAAAAGAAAATGTTAAAATCATACATAGCCTTCGACCTGGAAACAACAGGGCTGGATCCGGAGCAAAATGAGATTATAGAAATCGGCGCCCTTAAAGTAAGGGATGGAAAAGTGGAAGAGAGATTTATGGAGTTTATCCGTCCCTGCCAGCCTGTTTCCAAGACGATAACGGATCTTACGGGGATTACCAATGAGATGGTGGCGGATGCGGAGGACAGTAAGACTGTCATTCCCGCTTTTTTGGAATTCTGCGGGAATGATGTGTTAGTGGGCCATAATATCATATTTGACTATAGCTTCATGAAGAATCAGGCGGCTATTCTGGGCTATGGCTTTGAAAAGCAGGGAGTGGATACGCTGAGGATTGCGCGGAGAGTACATAAGGATATGCGTTCCAAAAGCCTGGAGGCCTTATGCTCCTATTATTCCATAGTGAATTCCGCCGCTCACAGGGCTTATCATGATGCTCTTGCGACAGCAAAGCTGTACCAGACGCTGGCGCATTATTATGAAGAAAAGGAACCCCAGGTCTTTCAGCCGGTGGTTCTTAATTATAAGGAAAAGGGAAGGGAGGAAATGCCTGCGACGAAAAAACAGGTGGATTTTCTTATGCGCCTGGCCGTACAGAAAAAGGCGGCTGTAACCTGGGATCCGGATAAGCTGACCAAGAGTGAGGCTTCCGGATTAATTGAAAGCCTTCTGTCCGGACAGGGAGGAAAGTAATCGTTAATTGCTTTTGAAAAAGGTTCTGTAAAGCAGCTGTGCCTGCCGTATTTCCTATGGAAAAGAAAATACGGCAGGCAGGAAAACAGGTTTACTGGCCTTTTGCATTCCAGATATTTGCCAAAATATCTTTTAGTACAAGGAAGGCGTCGATATCATTATATCCATATTCTCTTTTTAAACGATCTGTCATTTCTTTTAATTGGTCCGCGTAATCCTTGATATTTACCTCATTCTGATAGGAGGTTAAAATCGGATATTTTTTACCCCAGACCTTTGTCCAGTCTACTTTCTTTTGTGTTTCTTCGCTTGTGTTTTCAATGACCTGTTCTATTTCTTTTAAATTTACGTCAAAGTCAATCAGTTCATCTAAAGACAGATGGTACAGGAGCGCCAGCTTCTTTGCCTGGCGTATGTCAGGAAGGGTTTCATCTGTTTCCCATTTTGAAATAGTCTGTCTGCTTACGCCCAGTTTTTCAGCCACCTCTTCCTGGGATAAGCCGCTTTTTTTCCTTGCGTTAAATAAATTGTTTCCTAAGTTCATATATCTTACCTCCTCGTTTCGTATGAGATAAGTATAAGGGGGAAGGAAAAGAAAATCCATCAATTATGTTTTCCATTTATGCAATTATTATTAACATTCCTGAAGTCCTGTTTTTTCCTTTTAAAAATGGAAAAAAAGGAGGGCAGGCAGGCGAGGAGAATAAGAATCAGGCATACGGTTCCCAGGGTGAGGGTATATTCTGTGAAATTCCTTTCGTTGCCCGCATAGGCTCCATTCAGGAAGGGGAGTCCCAGCGCAATGGCAAAGTACCAGAACACGGGCGGCAGGCATTTGCGCAGTGTACCAAGGATAGGTGAGGAGAAACGGCCGGGCTGCCGCACAGAGGCTTCTGTTCGGCCTGTTTCTGTCTGTATTTCCTCAGGCTTTCCCGCTATCAGGACGGCAAGGTTTCCGGCCGGTCTGTATAGGATAAAGAGGGCGGTGAAATATACGACGGCCCCTGTTATCGTATGGAGCCTTTCCGCTGTCATCCATCCGTTGTCCCACATATTCTGCGGAAGGGCCAGGGGCAGATAAATGGAGAGGACGATCCGAAGGCCGTTTACCAGGATCGTGTAAATGTAGGAAATAAGGAAGCTGAGTATGGTCCAGCATATTCCTTTTTTTCTTGTGGGCATTCTGTGTACGAAGGAGTAAAGCAGCGTTGCTGCGGCAATGAGCATGAACTGGACGCCGGAGCAGGAAGGGGCTATGATGAAACGGAAGGAATGGCTGACATAGCCGGAGCCGGGTTCATAGTCAAAAGGAATCCCGCTGAGGATTCTGACCCACAGGGAGGTCGGGGCCAGAATCCATTTAAGGTCGGGGACGGAAGCTTTGCTGTAAAAAAGCTTGATGCCCAGAATAATGAGCATGCCTGTCAGGTAGAAAATTCCGTTTTGCCACAGAATTGCTTTTGCATTATTTTTCATCTTGCGCTCTTTCTTTACTGAAAGCAGGTTTCTTTTTACTGTTTTGATACAGGACATTCAGGAGCAGTGCGGCGGCCATAAGAAGGACAAGAAGGAGGCTTCCCGGTTCCGAGCCGACAGTGTAGCCGTTTCCGATGGCCCATTCGGATACATTCATGGGGATAGGAAGGGGCTGTTTTACATCGGTACTTTTTCCTTCGGTGTTTCGTACTTTTTCGGTAACAGCAATGAAGGAGGTATAGGGGGTCATCATGCTGTAGCGCAGTCCCAGTTCCGTCACTTCTTTTTTGGCATTGGCCTGGAGGTCTTCTGTCATTCCGTAATCTGTCAGCCGTTCCACTCTGGTGCGTGCCCACAGGTATTGTATGATGTTATTGGCCTCCAGAGGAATCGCGGCAGATACAGGAATGTCTTCCGCATAGTCCCGGCCACCGGTCTTGCCGGTTATGTGTATGGTTCCGGAGGGCTCTCCTTTCCATTTGCCAAAAAGGACGATGGGTCTGCTGGCAAAGAGGGTGGAAAGGGTGGGAGGCTCGATATCATAGACGTCAAAGCCGTCATAGGTTACCTGAACATCGGTCAATACGGGGGACTGTATATAAGTACGGAAACGATCGGCAGTGGCGGCGGCTTCCGAAGGATCGGTTACCACAAAGGATTCGCCCAGGCCGGTTTTGGCAATCCCGTCAATCAGATAGCGGTTGACGGAGCTTCCGATTCCGAAGGAGAAGAAATTGGTGGTGCAGATGTTCCTGCCGATGATATCGAATATCTCTCTTTCACCGGAGATATAGCCGTCGGTAATGGCGATGACGCTGCGCGCTGAGCCGGGAGAGGCAGGAATGGCGAGTGCCGTTTCTAGGGCGGGGGCCAGTTCGGTACCGCCGCCGCCTTCTTCATTATCAATGAGGGCAAACGCCTTTTGTACATTTTCCGCTGTGGCAGGTACGGATTCCGGTGACATCTGGATAAGGGAATCGGAAAACAAAATGACATTAAAACGGTCGCTTTCCCGGAGGCTGCCTGCCAAATTCCGGATGAGTTCTTTTGAGGTATCAAGAGGAAAACCGTACATGGAGCCGGATACATCCAGAATAAAAATATATTCTCTGGGAGGAATCGTTTCAGGAGTATAACGTTCCGGGGGCTGGACCATGAGCAGGAAGAAGTTTTCCGATTCTCCGGTACCAAGCATCAGGCCGCTGCTTATTTCCGTGCCTGTGAGCTTATAATCCAGGATAAAATCCCGGTTTCCGGCAAATTCTTCCGGATTGGAGAGGGAGATCCGGGCGGAGGTCTGATTGTCCCATGCCACATCAATTTTGTGGGAGCCGCACTGCAGATCCGTAATGGGTACGCCTGCGGAAAGATTGACATTAATGTTGTATTTTTCCCTGGGGGTATCTCCCAATCTCAGAAAAGGGCTGGCAATCCATGTTTCCGCCTTCAGGCTTTTGGGAACGGAAGGGCTTGTATAACGGGGGCCGGCCACGGTGGGAAAGACGAACTGATAGATGCCGTCGGTGGGAGTAATCATTTCCGTATAATGCAGTTCAATGCGGATGATATCGCCGGGCATAACGTTTGCCACGTCCATGGTAAAGACATTGGGCCGCTGCTGTTCAAGCAGGGAAGCGCTTTTCCCTTCGCTTTTAGCCTGCTCATAATCATGTCTTGCTTCTTCCTTTTCCTTTATTTTGGCAGTGATGATCTCATCCCCGATTTCCATTTTCATGCCATGGATGGTTACTCTGGAGGAAGCCGGAAAGACATAGGTGGCGTTTATCGGTTCCTGGCCTTCGTTGGAATAGGTCTGAGTGACGAAGGTTTCGGCAAAAATGCCGTTGATATTTACAGACACATTGGTTTCCTTCAGCGGGAAGCTGTCTGTCGCCGTATCCATTCCGTCGATCAGAAAGTATGGAGCGAGTGTAGCGTCGGTATCGTCATCGTATTGTGCTCCGCAGATAGTAGTAGAGTGTGCAAAGAACAGTAAAAGTGTAAAAAGGATGCATAGCCGGTGTTTCATTTTTCTCATGATATTTACCCCTCATTCGTTTGGCGGACTGCTGAAATTAAGTGTCCGCCGTTTCTGTTTTTTTCCGCTGAGGTTCCGGTCAGTTAAAAATGACTTTGCCTGCGGCGTTCTTTAAGGGTAGCGTATCATGTGCCGGCATCATAAAAGCATCAAATGTGCATCATTTTTGTATCATGGAAAGATTGTCGGTCACTAAGTGATAGTAGGTATTTTCTCCATTTTCGTAAGGTTCGTATACGCCGTAAATCGTGATTTCGGCTCCTGCGGGAGGATAATCTTCAGGATAGCTGTGGCTGCCGTTCCATGCAAAGGTAATTCCCCTCTGGCAGCAGGCGGTAGCGTCCGATATGATTACGGCATAATAATAGGGATCGCCTTCTCCGGAATAGGGATCTTCCTCAAAAACAGAAAATTCACCCGTTATTTTTATGGATTTTTCCACATATTCCTCAGGATGGAGCATGATATTGTAAAGCTCTGAGAACGCCAGAGTGCTGCTTAATTTCGTCAGGTCAATATCCACTGTGTCTTCGGATTCGGTTTCCACTGATAAAGGAAACGCAGCGTTATCTGCATGGTATTGTAACATATTTTCTTCGGAACAGCCTGTCAGTGCAGCCAGAAGCAGCAGGGACAGGAGGAGGGGAAGACACTTGGAGGCTTTCAATTCCGAACGCCTCCTTTCAGGATTCCCAATAGGGAAAACAGGGCAAAGGCCGCGATGTCAACAGCTACGATGGTGGATCCCACCGGCGTACCGGCCAGGATGGATATAAGGATTCCCGTTAATGCGCAGATGACGGAAAGCATGGCGGAACATATGGTAACGGATCGAAAGCTTTTAAACAGGCGCATGGCTGACAGCGCCGGAAAAATCACCAGGGCGGAAATAAGCAGGGAGCCAACCAGATTCATGGCCAGTACAATGATAACAGCGATGATGACTGCGATCAGAAGATTGTACATACCGGCTTTTACACCGGTGGCCTGCGCGAAGCCTTCATCGAAGGTGACGGCAAAAATTTTATTATAAAAAAGGATAAAAGTGATTACCACGATTACGGATAAAACAGCGCAGAGCCAGACCTCTGTTTTTGTCAGAGTCAGGATGGAGGTGGAGCCGAACAGGGTGCTGCACACGTCGCCGGATAAATTGGACGAGGTTGAAAACAGGTTCATCAGCAGATAGCCGATGGCCAGCGCCCCGACGGAAATCATGGCAATCGCGGCGTCCCCCTTTATTTTGGTATTCTGACCTGTACGCAGCAGCAGTATGGCACAGAGTACCGTAGCAGGCAGGACAAAAAGCATGCTGTCGCTCAGGTTCAGTACGGCTGCTACCGCCATGGCCCCGAATGCCACATGGGACAGGCCGTCCCCGATAAAGGAGAAGCGTTTCAGGACAAGGGTGACACCGAGCAAAGAGGAGCAGAGGGCTATCAGGACACCTACGATAAGGGCATAGCGTACAAAGGGATACTGTAGATACAGTTTCAGAGTTTCTATCATTGTGCTCATTGCATTTCTCCTCCTTCCGGCATGGTAAAACGCCTGCCGATGTCACTGTCCATATATTCCTGCTTCGTCCCGAGGAAGATTTTTTCACCCATATGCAGGATATGGGTGGCATAGGTCAGAGCTGCGCCTATATCATGGGAAATCATCAGTATGGTAATGCCGTCCTGCCGGTTCAGTCTGGCTATCAGAGCATACATTTCGGAAGCCACCTTCGGATCCAGGCCGGATACCGGTTCATCCAGAAGCAGCAGCTTCCGGGTGGCGCAGAGGGCGCGGGCTAAAAGGACTCTTTGCTGCTGGCCGCCGGACAATTCACGGTAACAGCGGCCGGAGAATCCTTTAATCCCCAATTTTTCCATGTTTTCTTCTGCAAGTTCTTTTTCCGCCTTCGTATAAAACGGCCTGCTTCCGCAGCGCCCCTGGCACCCGGAGAGAACAATTTCTCTCACGGATGCGGGAAAATCCCTTTGTACAAGGGTCTGCTGGGGAAGATAGCCAATCTCATTCGTCTTAAGACCGTCGCCTGTAAGGATGCTTCCGCTGACGGGCGGCTGCAGATGAAGCAGGGTTCTCATCAGCGTGGATTTACCGGAACCGTTTTCACCTACAATGCAGAAATAATCGCCTGCATTTACACGGAAGTTCAGATTGCGTACGATAGCCTTGCCTGCGTAACCCAAGGCAAGATCCTGACAAATTAGCTGAGACATAGCAAATTCCTTTCTTATTGCAAAGCTTCTTTTAATACATCCAGATTGCTTTCCATGATGGAAAGATAGCCGGAGCCTGCAGCGACGTCGTTGGACGTGACGGACTGCATGGAATTAAGAGTTAAAATGTTCTGATTTTTTTCTTTGGTATTCTGTATAATCGTCTGTGCGATTTTCTGATCCGATGATTCTATGGTAAGAACGGAGGTAAGGTTGAACTCATCCACTTTATCGGCCAGGAAGGTGATTGTCCGGAAGCTGGCTTCTGTTTCTGCAGAGCATCCGGCGAATGCGGCATAATAGCTGAGGCCGTAATCATCCACAAGGTATCGGAAAGGGAATCTGTCGCCAAAGAGCAGCGTTTTCCGGGAGGCGGAATCAACCGCAGACTGATAAGCGGCGTCCAGGGCATCCAGCTTTTCGCTGTAAGAGGTCAGATTGGACCGGTAATCGGCTACGTGGTCAGGATCAATTTCTGTCAGGGCGTCGGTGATAGCTTCGCAGAGAACCTTTGCGTTTCTGAGAGACAGCCAAACATGTTCATCGTATTCGGGGCCTTCTTCTTCCTCTTCGTGATCCTCATCTTCCCCGTCACCGTGTTCCTCCCCGGCTTCCATGCCTTCTACGATTTCCTCCTCTTTGACGGCATCGTCCAGTACATCCAGAAGATCAATTACCTTCATGTCTTTATTGGCTGCTTCCTGGAGAGCGTCAGACACCCAACCGTCGGATTCGCCGCCTACATAAATAAACAGATCGCAGGTGGAAATTTTCAAAATGTCCTGTGCGGTGGGCTGGTAGCTGTGCAGATCGACACCGTTGTCCAGAAGCATGGTGAGGTCGGCGCTTCCCGCATTGTCTCCGAGAATCTCCCGCACCCAGTCATATTCCGGGAAAATAGTGGTTACGATGTTAAGATGTTTTTCGGGAACGGACTGTGCATCGGCTGTTACCATGGCTGAAGAAGTTTCGGAAAAGTCTTCCCCGGAAGATGGGGCAGAAGGGCTTGCGGCAGTATTATCCGCAGAGCTGCCGCAGGCAATAAGGCCTGTAAAGGCCAGAAGGGCAGCCAGAATAAACATACATTTTTTCATAGAATAAAAACCTCCATAAATTCACTGATTAAAAAAGGGTGCAAAAATAACAGGGTATCTGACTATACCTGCCTGAAAAAAGAGTATAGGATACCCCTGACCGGAAATCGGTTTTTATTCAATTATTCAGTCGTACCTTATGGCTTACCAGTGAAGCTGCGGGGATGAAGTGAAGAGCCCGCGGGAGAAAAGAAAGAAACAGTAAAATAAGAAATGCCCCGGATACCGCGCCGGAAAATCCGGTGCCAAACTGCCGGAGGCTCTGCTCCGCATTATGAACACAGGCACAGACAGGACAGTCCTCGCCCGTACAGTTATGATTGAGTTCATGACCAATAAAGGAGATGGAAAAAAGTGTGATGAAAAATATGACCCCACAGATAAGCAGAGCAAGGCTTCTTTGCTTCTTGGTATACACTGTTTTCCTCCTTTCATTGTAAATGTCTGAAAGCTGATTTTTTATTATAGCACTTCAGCCGGTAAAGTCAATACGGAACATGGTTGGAATGCGGTCGGAAACAAGCTTAAAATGGCAGCGGGCATACAGAAAGGCAGGTCTCTGAGGATGGCTGGGTATTTATAAAATGAGTCATAAAATGCGTGTATTCCTCACTTATATGCGGGAAAAACCTATTTATTGCCGCCGTAAACGGTTGTAAAATATAACTGCTTGATGTGTGTCCTGAATGTCAGATTTGCAGAGCGGCATAAGGGACAAGCGGAAATGATAATTTTTAATGTTTAACATGTGGCGCGGACAGCGCGGAAAAGGAGTGACAGGATGAAGGTAAAAAGGGCAGCCAGCATACCGCTGATTTTGCATGATCCGTATTTCAGCATCTGGTCCGGAACGGATAAGCTTTATGATTCCGATACCGTACATTGGTGCGGAAAGAGACAGAAAATCAGAGGTTACATAACGATTGACGGGGAAAGCTTCTGCTTTATGGGGGATAAGGAATTTCATCAGGTGATTCCCCAGACCTGTGTGGAGATTACGGCGACAGGGACAAAATATACCTTTGAAAATGAAAAAGTAATACTGACGGCAGCATTTACCTCCCCGCTTCTGCTTGAGGAGCCGGTGCTGGTATCCAGGCCGTGTACTTATGTGGATTTCGAGGTGGTGAGGAAGGCAGGAGAGGCCGATGTGACCATAGATGTGCAGATCTCGGCGGATTTGGTGCGTTTTACACCGGGTGCGGTGGTAGGAGGCTCTTATCGGACAGATGACTTTTCCTATGCGGTGATGGGGAAGGCTGAGCAGAAACCTCTGGGACACAGCGGGGACAATATCACAATCGACTGGGGATATGTATATCTGGCGGTGCAGGATGCCTTTTCACAGGTGTGCTTCGATAAGGCAAACGAACAGCTTATGGCTTCGGTGAAGCTGGGAACACAAATGGGCTGCGGAACGCTCGTGGCAGCCTATGATGATCTGCTGTCCATCAACTATTTCGGAGACTGGAAAAAGGCCTATTGGACAGAAACCTATGCCACGATTCTGGATGCGGTGGGAGCCAGCTTTGCGGATAAGAACAGTGTACAGGATAAATGCAGGAAGCTGGATGCAAAGATTGAGGAACAGGCGGCGGCTATCGGCGGTGAGGATTATGCATTGCTTTGCTGCCTGAGCTACAGGCATTCCATTGCAGCCCATAAGCTGATTGCGGATAAAGACGGCAATCTTGTTTTCCTTTCCAAAGAGAACGATTCCAACGGCTGTCTGGGAACGGTGGATGTGACCTATCCTTCGGTGCCGCTTTATATGCTTTATAATACGGAATATGTAAAGGGTATGCTGCGTCCGGTATTTACCTTTGCCGCCTGTGATGTATGGGAATTTGACTTCGCGCCTCATGATGTGGGACGTTTCCCTTACGCTACAGGCCAGGTGTACGGCCTTGCGGGAGAAAAGAGCGGTTCCGCCTTTGACGGCAGCAACGGAACTGTGTTCCCGTTTTTCTATCAGTATTCTGCCGGAAGCCGGATTTATGATTTTAAATACCAGATGCCGGTGGAGGAATGCGGCAATATGCTGATACTGACTGCGGCGGTCTGCAAGCTGGACGGTTCGCCGGATTTCGCGGCGCCTCATATGGAGGTACTGAAGAAATGGTGTGAATATCTGCTCACCTATGGTGCGGATCCGGGCGAACAGCTGTGTACCGATGACTTTGCAGGCCATCTGTCCCATAATGTAAATCTTTCTGCCAAGGCGATCATGGGAATCGAAGCCTTTGCCCTGCTGGCCCGCCAGATGGGACAGGAAGAGGTTTATGGGGAATATCATGAAAAAGCTGTGAAAATGGCCGGGGATTGGGAAAAGAGGGCCGATGCCGGGGATCATACCGCTCTCTCCTTCGGTGACAGGGATTCCTGGAGCCTGAAATATAACCTGGTATGGGATAAATTCTTTGGAAGCAGCCTGTTCCGGGAAGAGGTGTACCGGAAGGAAATCGATTACTATATTAAAAAGAGTAATGTTTATGGTGTGCCGCTGGATTCCAGGAAGGAATACACAAAGAGCGACTGGATTCTCTGGTGTGCTTCCATGACTGACGATAGGAAGAAGGTGGATGCGCTTATTGCTCCTATTGCAGCTTATGTGAACGAAACCCCTTCCAGGGTGCCTTTTTCTGACTGGTATGAGACTGTTACCGGCGAATACTGCCATTTTATTGCACGAAGCGTGCAGGGCGGGATTTTTATGCCTATGTTGATACATAAGAATGGAATTTGACGGATTCCTTCAGATTGATTGGGGTGGAAGAAGGAATATTTTTTGAACTTGAGCCGGGGCAGCCGCCCCGGCTCAAGCTATAGATACAATATCTTCGTATTGTTGTTATGCATGTATTCATGTTATAATTTTAGTTAAAGCAGAAGTCCGGAAGGAGCAGCAATTATGAAAATGCCAAAAGAAAATATGGATATCAATATGTTTGCTCCCTGCGGAATGAATTGTATGGTCTGTTATAAGCATTGTTATCATAAAAAGCCATGTGCAGGCTGTCTGAACAGTGATACGGGGAAACCGGAACATTGCCGTAAATGTAAGATAAAGGACTGCATTGGGCTTAAAGAGGGGAAGTACTGCTTTGAATGTTCCGATTATCCCTGCAAGCAGATAAAAAATCTTGAGAAAAGCTATAACAAAAGATATCAGGCAAGCCTCATGGAAAACAGTGAATTTGTCCGAGAGCACGGTCTGGAGCTTTTTATGGAAAAGCAAAAAGAAAAATATACATGTGTTAAGTGCGGCGGTGTAATTTCCATTCATGACAGGGAATGCAGCGAGTGTCAGGAAAAGATGAAATGATTATATTCTAAATAGAAGAAAAAAGTATAGTTTACATACAGTCGGAGCCTGGGCGGATGCCCCGGCTTTTGCAGTGCCATATCATCTTATGGAACATGGGATGTGATCCGGTTCCCGGATAAGCCCATATATGCGATCAGGAGTGAAATAATGGGAAATATAGTTACCAGGCGTTTAAGAATTAGAGAATGGCAGCCTTCAGATGCTCCGGCGTTATATGACATTTTTCAGGATCAGGAAATAAGACAAAGTGGGATTTGTTTTTGTTCTTCAATAGAAGAGTGCCAAAGAATAATAAAAAAATGGACAGAAAAGAATGAAATGAAGGCCATTTGCAGAAAAGAGGATAATTGTCTCATCGGCTTAATCGGGTTAAATGATATGGGACGGTATGAACAGTATAAAGAACTGGAATATGCCATTGCGGCAGATTACAGGAGAAACGGTTATGGAGCGGAGGCGGTCAGAGGCATGCTGGATTTTGGCTTTCGAAAGCTTGATTTATCAGTAATTGCTGCATGGGTTCATGCTGCTAATATTAAAAGTGCACGTGTGCTGGAAAAGTGTGGATTTACACTGGAGGGACGGTTGAGAAGACATGGCCGTGACAGAGGAGACACATTGTGTTATTCCATATTGTCTGAAGAATTTCTTAATTGAAAACAAGGCGGTTTTGAATAGGAATCCGCCTTGTCATATTACATCTGCAGAATGTATAAATTCAATAATCGCATTTCCTGTACATTATCCTGTTTATATGATTGGAGTCTTTAATCCTATATACCCATTGAATGCTGTTAAAAAAGCAATCATTACCGCGTTTACTAAAAAAGCGCCTGCCAGTTTGCCTCCCTGTAAGGCGGCTGTTTCCTTCAGGAAAATGATATACAGGATAATCTTCCAAATCAGGATCCCCACAAAAACAATGCTGAAAACCATGCTCCACAGCAAGCTGTTCCAGAATACATAGAAATAAGCTTCTGTGACTGCCACGATAAAGGAACAAATGATGTTGGGGAAAAAGGAAATTCCCCATGTGTTAATGTAAACCGATAATGCGGTCTTGCTTCCGAAGCATTTACAGATAAGCCACAGTATACAGCTTATCAGCAGATAGCCTGCGATCCCCCATAGGGCAGTACGGAATATGTGAAATAAATCAGCATGATATCCCGGATTGGAAAATTGATGCAGAATCGGGTCGAGGACAGTGACTATAATAATTGTGGCTGCCACAAACAGCCAGGCTACAGCTCTGCTTTGCCGCCGGTAAGCGTCGGCTGGCCTGTTTAGGGCTTCTAAAAAGTTCTTCATAATTTAGCCTCCGAATATGCTTAAAAACAAATTTGTGTATTTAGTTCCGAATAAGAGGGTGCATATCACCGTTTGTACAGTGGAAATACCGAAAGCGAACCTCCAGGGATAGATAGTAATAAAGCTGCGGATTTTTCCCCACGTAGTAACTTCCTGTCCACCCTCCGATAAAATATAGTTCAGCATGTTATCCTTCTGCCGCTCTGTTGGCCGTTCGGATTCTTTCAGCGTGTCAAATGCGTTTTTCAATGAGTCTTTATTCCCTGTCATTCTGCGATCCCTCCATTTCCCGGTATTGTCTGATAAATGCGTTTCTGGCCCGTCCGAGCATGCTCTCCACGGACTTGGGGGATTTATCAACAATTCGTGCAATTTGTTTCACACTGGTTTCCTCAATATATTTGAGTGAGAGTAATATTTGATATTGTTTCGGCAGCTGGCTTAGGCATTCCCTCACCTGCCGGTTCTCAAAGGTAACCTGCATGTAAGTATCGATATTCTGCTTCGGGTCACTTAACTGATCGGACAGCTGATCATCCAGGGCAAGGATTTCCGTCTTTTGGCTATATTGTCTGCGGTAATAGTCGAATAGCTTGTTTTGGGCTATCTTGAAAATCCACGTTTTTTCTGAGGACAGTCCTTTAAAACCCCATAACCCTTTAAAAACATCGAGAAAAATATCCTGTGTCAGATCCTCGGCCAGAGGAACGTCAAAACCGGTACGCAGAAGAACATACTGATATACTTCGTCCACATGTTTTCTGTATATTGAGATGAAACGCCGTTCTCTTGCTTCTTTAGCCTGGTTCATAGGCATATACCTCATTTTACGGTAAGTTCTTTCGAGCTTAGAAGCTCATTATTGTAGAATATTTCAAATTGTAAGCTTCCCTTCTTTACATCGTCAGCTTCCAGCCGGTAGATAACAGCGCCGGATTTATCTGTGATTGTTTCCTGCGTGTCGGATTTTATTTCTTCTCCGTTCAGGTACCATTTTCCCGTATATTCCATACCTTTTGGAGATTCAATAAAGTAAATGCTGGCATAGATGTCTGTTCTGGCAGAGACCTGTTCCGGCTGTACTGCATCTTCAATATCCTCTTTTGCTGTGTATGGTTCATTTGATACAACAAGGCTTTCGACGGTATTGAGCTGTCCGCATCCGGTGAGAAAAATGGTAATCATCACGATTGCCAAACATGGCCGGAATATTTTTTTGAGCGCTTTCATTGTGCAGTTGCCTCCTTTTTAGTTTTTTGTGTAAACAAAGCCATATCTCCTTTCCGGAGCTGATTTACAGTTCCTAAAAGGGTAGTCGTAAAGGAGCTTAAAATCATTCGCGTAATTTAAAAAAATTTAATGAAGGGAGAATTACGATGAAATTCTTCTGACAAATATGTGTATTTGCACGTACATGAAAGGAATGAGAGCACTGGGCAGCAGCCATAGAAATAAGCTGCTTCTGAAATAATGATTGCGGCATATTTGTTGACATTAACAAATATGTCCACTAAAATTTTAAGTAAGTAATTATGGTTTATCTTATGACAGCTTGATTTAACTTCAGGATTACTCTTAATTTTGTAATTACATATTTATTCAGCTATGAAGGGAGGTAAGATATGGAAATAATTGAGGTTTCAGACAGGACGCCGGAATTAATGGAACAGCTTCTTATTATTTGGGAAAATTCTGTAAAAGAAACGCATTTGTTCTTAAGCGAAGCGGAAATTGCTGATATCAGTAAATATGTTCCCCAGGCATTAGCGGGCGTGCCCCATTTAATTGTGGCAAAGGATGATGCAAATGAGCCGGTTGCATTTATGGGGATTGATAACAGGAGACTGGAAATGCTGTTTGTAAGCCCGCAAATTCGGGGGCAGGGTGTTGGAAAGAAGCTTGTTCTCTATGGAATTAAAGAATATGCGGTCAACGAAGTAACGGTAAATGAACAGAATCCGCAGGCAACAGGCTTTTATGAACATATTGGTTTCAGAGTTTACAGAAAGACAGATATGGACGAACAGGGAAAGCCTTATCCGCTCCTATATATGAAATTGTATATGGATTCAGAGACTGCCAAGAAGAAGAGAAAAAAAGCAGTGACGGCAGTGTTTATCGTTGCCGCCGCAGTTGTAGTGGGAGTGGCGGCAGCCGTAGTTTTTTTAATCTCTCTTTTTACAGAGAAAAATGTAGTCACTGATATCAGGGAATATGAGAAATATTTTGGGCCGCAGGGGATACATCAGTCGAAAAATACGGATGCATGGGAGAAAACAAGGGAATCCTATCTGGTTCTGAATTATATATTTCCTGAAAAGCTGCCTGAGTCGGCGGATGTGGAAGCTTTCTATTATGAATATTATAATCCATGGGATCCCTGTTATCTGTGTTATATGGTATATAGCTGTGATGAGGAAGACTATAAAGCGGAAACGGAACGTCTGAGGCAAATCAGTATGCCCAAGGATTATTTGATTTACGGCTCAACCGGATTCCCTTATCCGCTGCTTGCCGTGGATAGCAGCAGTTATGGTTATATATATGCCATGACAGATGAGGATCAGAATAAAATAATCTATGTGGAATTAACCTTCTGCAATTATTTCACGGATATTCATTATGAGAGGGTGATTCCAAGGGAACATCTTCCGATAGGGTTTGATGCGAAATCGGGTAATCCATACAGGGAGGAGTATTTGTCTCAGTTAAAATAAAAGGGACGGCCGCACTTCAATAACAGTGCGGCCGTTTCTAAATGGTTCAGTATTCATCAGGAAGTACATTCTTTTTCAGGCTGTTATATGCCAATCCGATATAAAGAAGGTAAATGGATAAAAACAGGGCGAGTATGATTCCCGCAATAGCCAGGAGTTCTGCCGGTCCGGTCACAACACCGGGATCGAAGGCGCTTCCCAGGGCGAGGATAAAAGGAATGCCGATTAACAGCGGCGGTATGGCGGGCATGGTATAAAAGATGATGAACTGCCGGTGCAGCGCCTGTTTCATTTCCTGCCTCTCCATTCCCAGCTTGTGAAGCAGTTCAAACTGCCGCCGGTAACGGCTGGTTTCACTGAGCTGCTGAATGGTAAGGATGGTGGCGGATACCATGGTGAGCACAAGCGCCAGGTAAAAAAGAGGAAAGACGGTGATGGCATAAGTGGATGCATTTTCGTGTTCTATCTGGGTTTTACAGAAAATAGTATCGTAGCCGGAGATGACTTCATCCCTGTTATCCCGTATTTCATTTATCCGGTTATATTGCTCTATGGTCATGGGTTCTTCTGTCATGGCAGCATAAATATTGTGGCTGACAGGAAGCGCTGCGGCCGCATCATCGGGAATAATAAGAAGGAAACCGCGGCCGTTGCCGTCCCACAGAGACTGGGTAAAGCCTTCGCTGTATACGCCTCCCGGAAGCAGTGTCTGATCATCTATTGTAAGAGGCTCATTATAGCTGTCCATTCTTTTTTCCAGATAAGGCATGCAGTGAATGAGATACTGCCCGGGCTTGAGGGAAACCTCCGGGTATCCGAGCATGGCGCGCAGGGCCAGGTAGTCGCTGGCCTTCATTATGGTATCATAATCAAAGCTCTGCCAATAATCGCCGTCCGATATGACATAGCGGGTCACTTGCGTGTCTTTTCCCCGGTAAATATCATACTGCCGGGATTCCCGGATGGGGACATTGCCGTCAATATAGGCCAGATATTCATCAAAGCGTGTGGAATCCCGTTCGAAGGAGGAGATAAACAGATCAAAGCAGGTGGTCTGTTCGTTCCGATCCTGAAGCAGGACGTGGAACAGCATTCCGGCGCCTTCTGTGATAAGGGTTGCCGTTAACAGCAGGGCTATTGTGGCCATGACAACGCCCATTGTGGCAAGCTTGGCTGACAGGGTACGGAAAATCAGCAGCGTGTGGCCTTTGTATTTTTTCCCGGGGCGTTTGTCGAAATAGGCGGGTACGCCGGAAGAGAAGCTGATAAAAAAGCCGTAAAGGAAAACGATGATACATGCGGATCCCAAAATACCCAGCGGAAGGCTGCGCAGGAGCAGCAGGATGGTGCCGATCAGGCCTGAAATGATGGATATAACGAATATTTTCCGTCGGCTGCGGCTTTTTTTCAGAAGCTCTTTTTCGTTTTGGCGATCAGAATAAATCAAGTCACAGATTTTCATGGTTCGTATGCGCCGGCGGCTGCGGAAGAGGGCAAACAGGTACACCAGAGCAAAATAGAAGATCGTTAAAAGCACGGCATTCAGCGAAAAAGAAAAGCGGAAGGTATAAGGTGCCCGGAACAGAGTGAGCATGACCGCGCGCAGGGCCTGAAAAATCAGATTGCCCAGAATCGTTCCCAACAGCAGGGCAATTCCGCCTACTGCCAGATTCTCCAGAAAAAACAGCCTTGCAACCTGGCTGTTTTCCAGGCCGGTCAGGATATAGGTGCCCAGCTCCCGTCCGCGCCGCGTCAGCATGAAGCTGATGGTATACTGCACCAGCCAGCCGATGATGCAGACTACAACTATGCTGGCAAGTACGATTATCAGGGGCATTACCTCCAATGCCGCCGACAGTCTCCGGATTTCCTGAGAAAAAACCAGTCCGTTGAAGGCATAGATCAGGGCTGCCGACATCACAATCGTGACAAAATAAACCAGATAATCCCGGGCCTGCCGCCGGGCATTCCGAAGGGAGAGTTTAGATAACGTCACTGATATCACCTCCCAGCAAGGCGAGAACATCCAGGATTTCATGGTAAAACACGGTCCGTGTGCGTTCTCCGCGGATGAGCTCGTTGAACAGGCGGCCATCCTTTAAGAAAAGGATTCTGGACGCATAGCTGGCGCTGTAGGCATCATGGGTGACCATGAGGATGGTGGCGTTCATATCCCGGTTCATCCGGGTCATGATTTCCAGAAGATTTTTGGAGGATTTGGAATCAAGGGCGCCGGTAGGCTCATCTGCCAGAATCAGCGACTGCCCTGCCACCATGGCACGTGCGCAGGCGGCCCGCTGTTTTTGCCCGCCGGATACCTGATAGGGAAATTTGGAGAGGGCGTCTTCGATACCAAGCTTAATCGCCACATCATGGACTTTTTTCTGAACGGTAAGAGCATCCGCATGATTGATGGTAAGGGCCAGACCGATATTTTCTTCCAGAGTCAGGGTATCGAGGAGGTTAAAATCCTGAAAAACAAAGCCCAGCCGTTCCCGGCGGAAACGCGCCAGTTCACCGGAGGGTATTTCCGTGATGTTTTCCCCGTCCAGCAGGATACTGCCGGCGCTGGCCGTGTCAATGGTGGAAATACAGTTGAGCAGCGTGGTTTTGCCGCTTCCCGAAGCCCCCATGATAGCGATGAATTCCCCGTCCTCCACGTCAAAGCTGATCCGATCCAGCGCTTTTGTGACATTGTTTTTGCTTCCATAATATTTCTCTATGTTTTTTATGTGCAGCATAATCGTGTCTCCCTTCTTTCAATGGTATAAGAGCAGGATACCTCATAAGCAAGGGCGGCGGTATCGAAGTTATATTGCACTTTCTTACATTTTTGAAAGGTTTGTGCGTCAGTCAGTCTGTGGAGCTATGGATTCCGGGGAAGGGAAAGTCAGGATTACGCTTGTTCCCTGTCCTTCGGCAGAGTGAATCTGCAGATCGATTTCCATGGAACCGGCAAGACGGCGGCACAGATACAGCCCCATACCGGTGGAACCGCCGCGTAACCGTCCGTTGCTGCCGGTGAAGCCCCGTTCAAAGACCCGGGGGAGTTCATGAGATGGGATGCCGATCCCGTTATCCTCGACGGTAAGCTGTATCTGCCGGCCCAGCTGCCGGGCGGATAGGGTGATGACCGGGGTATCGGTGCGGTATCGGACCGCATTCTGCAGAAGCTGTCCTAAGATAAAGCATACCCACTTGCCGTCCGTATACACAGTTTGTGCCAGATCCCCGGTCTCGATCCGTACACCGCTTTGTATAAGAAGGGACTGGTGCTGTTCGATCGCCTCTTCCGCGATACCGGCGAGATCGGTCCGTGAAATGATAAAGTCATTTTCAGGGCTTTCCGCCCGGGCATAAAAAAGAACCCGCTCCACGTGATTATCGATTTGGCTGAGTTCCCGGGAAAGCTTTGCCCTCAGCCGGGGATCGGCGCTGCGGCAGATCAGCCTGGCAGCCGTAATGGGTGTCTTGATTTCATGAACCCAGCTTTCGATATATTCCCGGTAGTCCCGCTGCGCGCAGCGGGCGTCGGATACGGCTTCGATCATGGCTTTGCCCGACCGGCGCATCAGCTGATAAATCCGGCGTTCATAGGCGTTATGGGGTTTGGGCACACATTCGGAAAACAGGTGCTTCTGATCGAGCCCGTCCATAATGGACTTCAGCTCATCCAGGTGAGAACGTAACTTCAGAAAATCATATGCCTGCAGGATAAGAAACAGCAGGAACCAGACGATAAGGAGGATTATCAATATGCCGGCCTGTGTGCCGGTTGCCAGCAGAAAAACGGTCATGACAGCCATGGATACCGGCTGAAGGGCGAGCCGTCCGAGCCTGTCGGATAAGAATTCTTTTAATGTCATAGCTGATACCCCAATCCGCGCCGTGTTTTGATGTAACCCGGGAAACCAAGTTCCTCCAGCTTTGTCCTGAGACGTGTTATGTTTACGCTCAGTGTGTTATCATCAATGTAAATATGACTGTTCCATAATAATTCGATTAAATCATTCCGTGAAATGATTTCACCGGGATGATTCATGAGATGCGCCAGGATTTTGATTTCGTTTTTCGTCAGCTCCGCAGTCCGTTCACCTGAGGTAACAACACCCTTTGAGAGACAGAGGCTGAGCCCGTTTACGTTCAGCACATCGGGTTCCTGCTGTCTGCTGCTGCGCCGCAGAACGGCTTTGATATGGGCAAGCAGAACAGGGATGTTGTAGGGCTTGGTAATATAGTCATCACCGCCCAGACTCAGCGCCCGCAGCTCGTCCATGGCGGAATTGCGGCTGGTGACGAAGATGATTGGGACGCCTGTTTTGCTGTGGATATCTGCGCACAGGGAGAAGCCGTCCCGTCCGGGAAGCCCGAGATCGAGAAGAATGAGATCAGGGCCGCTGTCCGCGGCCTGTTCCGGTATATTAACGAAGTCATTTATAACCAGGGCCTGATAGCCTTCATTATTCAAAAGGATAGCCAGTTCCTCCCGGACGGACGGCTCATCCTCGATAATCATTATTTTCTGCATAGGGCACCACCTTTATTTCTTTTGCCTCCATAGTAACACAGAACAATCGTTTTGGGCAATTTCTATTAAGACATACGGTTTCCTTTTATGGTAAAATGGGAACAGTTCAGGCAGGATTGAACTGCGATACAAAAAGAAACCGTTCATGGGATTCCTGTACCGGAGCCTTGCCGTGAGGCGTACAGGGGTATGGGCGAAGTTTGAGTAAAATAAAAAAGGAAAGAGGCTTTCATATATGAGTAATGAATCAGCGGTCAGAAGCGTGCTGCAATACATCCGGGATAACCTCAATGAAGATCTGACATTGGAAAAAATCGCAAAGGAACTCAATTATTCCAGGTTCTATATAGCCAGGGCTTTTGCAGAAAATACGGGCTGTACCATATATAAATACATTCAGGGGCGGCGGCTTACGGAAGCGGCGGAAAAGCTGGTATATACAGATATACCAATTGTGGAAATCGCCTGTGAAGCCAGCTATAGTTCCCAGCAGGCGTTTACGCTGGCCTTTCACAAGCTGTATGGATGTACGCCGCAGGAATATAGAATAAAAGGTGATTTTTATCCCAAGCAGACGGAGATATCCATGTGCAGCAGATTTTATTCTGCGTCCTGCAGGAACAAGGCGGGGAGGATGGCGGCATGAGTACAGCGATACCTTACGTGATAGAACAGACAAAAAATGGGGAGAGAAGCTATGATATTATGTCAAGGCTTTTGTCCGACCGTATTATTTTTCTGGGAACACAGGTGGATGATGTTTCGGCAGAGCTGATCGTGGCGCAGCTGCTGTTTCTGGAATCCCAGGATCCTGAAAAGGATATCCAGCTGTATATCAACAGTCCGGGGGGCTCCATTACGGCCGGGTTCGCCATTTATGATACGATGCAGTATATCAAATGTGATGTTTCCACTGTGTGTATCGGGATGGCGGCGAGTTTTGGTGCGGTTCTTCTTGCGGGAGGAACGAAGGGAAAACGGATGGCGCTTCCCAATGCGGAAATTATGATCCATCAGGCGGCGATCAGCGGAAACGGGATACAGGGACCGGCCAGTGATATCAAGATTCTGTCGGATCATATGCAGAGAAGCAATCAGAGGGTGATACGGATCCTTGCGGAAAGTACGGGGAAATCGGAAGAGGAACTGAAGGCGGATACAGACAGGGATTATTATATGTCCGCGGCGGAGGCGCTGGAGTATGGGATGATTGATCAGATATTTGATGGGAGAAGGCGTTGAAATGCCTTGTGTATCAGTAATAAAGATCCATGTGAAAGTAAGAAATTAAAACAGTGGCTGGGTTATAGCCGCAGAATCAATAGAATAGGATAGTGTTTCAAAAAGATACCTCTATTTTTATGAAGATGGGGGTACCTTTTTTTGGACATTAATATATAACTGAGAAGGGTTTATATTACTATTTTTATGTAGTTGAATTGCTTTTGGAAAAGTATAAACAGGCCTAATTGGTATAATGGGTATAAAATAAGAAATATTTGGTATATCTCTTGCAGAAAAGATATTAAAATGTTATTTTATATAATATCTTAAATAAACGAATAGAAAGGATATTAAAGACTGAACGAAATATTATATAAAAAATTTTTATTCTTATTCTGTTTTCTGTAAAAATTTATAAAAAGATATATGGTATAAATGGTATATCGTAAAATACATAAGGGAGAAAGGATATGACAAAAGAAAAAAAGGGGAAATACAATATTTTTACTGACGTGCGGAGGAACAAGGTATCCTATCTGATGCTCATTCCGGCAGCGATGTATACTTTCATTTTCGGTTACTGTACGATTCCCTACATGATTATCGCTTTTGAAAAATTCAGTTTTAAAAAGGGGATTTTCGGAAGCAAGTGGGTGGGAATGAAGAACTTTGAATTTTTCTTCAAATCGCAGGATGCGGGATTGATTATCGGCAATACGGTAAAGCTGAATCTGCTTTTTCTTCTGTTTACCATAACGGCGGCAGTGACACTTGCCATTATGATAAATGAAATCCGGAATAAATATTTCAAAAAAATAGCTCAGTCCACATACCTGCTTCCCTATTTTCTTTCCTGGATTATTGTAAACTATATCCTTTATGGAATTATTGGCAGCAAATACGGGCTGCTGAATCACATCGTTACTTTCTTCGGAGGAAAATCAATCAATTTTTACAACGAACCCAAATACTGGACAATCATTCTGGTCATCCTGAAGGTGTGGAAGGATTTGGGAATGAACATGGTTATTTATCTGGCGACTATCACCGGTTTTGACGAGGAATTATATGATGCGGCGGCGGTGGACGGTGCGAGCCGGTGGCAGATGTGCAGGCGAATCACGATTCCCATGCTGATGCCAACCGTGATCATGCTGGGAATCATGTCTATCGGAAAGATTTTTTACGGAGATTTCGGAATGATTTATGCTCTGGTCGGGGACAATGGAGTCCTTTATCATAAGACGGATGTTATTGATACCTATGTATTCCGTACGCTGCGTACCACAGGAAACCCGTCCCAGGCCATGGCTATCAGTCTTTTCCAGGCAATTATGGGATTTATCTGTGTATGGGGCTCCAATTATATAGCGAAGAAGAAATTTAAGGAAGGAGCGTTGTTCTGATGAAGGATAAAAAAATATCATGGGGAAAAGCGCTGATTTATCTGTGCACCACATTGACGGCGGCCTTCTGTGTGCTTCCTCTGCTGTTGATTTTAATTGTTTCCTTTACCAAGGAATCCGCTATCGTAAGAAACGGCTATTCGTTTTTCCCTCAGGAGGTAACACTGGACGCTTACGCCATGCTGTTCGAAAATGGGGCGACGGTACTCAGATGCTATGCTAATTCTATTTTTGTTACCGCAGCAGGCACGGTACTGGCTGTAATGATAACTGCAATGGCTTCCTATTCCCTTGCAAATCCTTCCGTGAAATACAGAAACGGGATCGCCATGTTTTTCTTTGTCACTATGGTGTTCAACGGAGGAATGGTGCCTTGGTACATGATTTGCAAGAAGATTGGGCTTTCTGAAAATTATCTGGCCCTTTTGATTCCCAACCTGATTTTCAGTCCCTTCAATCTCTTTCTGGTACGAAATTATATGAGTGAGATACCTGCCTCTCTGATGGAATCCGCAAAGCTGGACGGGGCCAATGACGGACAGGTGGCCTTTAAAATTTATTTCCCTCTGTGCAAACCCATTCTGGCAACGGTGGGGCTGTTCTACGGAATCGCATACTGGAATGACTGGTGGAACTCCATCATGCTGGTTTCCGATGCGAAGTATTATCCGATTCAGTACTATTTGATGAAGCTAAAATCGGATCTGAATTTTATGAGAAACCTGCAGAGCGCCGGTATTGCCGGGGGAGGTTTTACGCCGACGGAATCCCTGCAGATGGCTACGGCGGTGATCACCATAGGCCCGATTATCATGCTATATCCATTTTTACAAAAATATATAGTGAAAGGTCTTGTAATAGGAGGTGTAAAGGGTTAGGGAAAAGAACTGACAAGGCACAAAACAAACCTTCCGCGGGATGCGGAAAAAGAAAAAAGCGGCAGCGGCCGCAAACATGTCAAGAGACATAAGGAGGTACTTATGAAGAGAGTATTAGCGATGGTTTTATGCGCATGCATGTCTTTCACATTGCTTGCAGGATGTGGAAACAGCGGGAAAGAAACGGCGGCGGAAACACCGGCAGCGGCAGAGAGTGCGGCGGCGGAGAGTACAGGGGAAGCGGAAAGCGCCAAACCGGAAGCGTCTGGAGAGAAAACGGTAATCACCTATCTGCGTCCGGGTACCGAGGTGGATCATAATGCGGAGCTTGTACAGGCCATCAACGATAAGCTGGATGCCGACGGGACAGGCCTGGAGCTGAATATCATGTATATTCCCTCCGATGTTTTCCAGGATAAGCTGAATATGATGCTGTCCTCCGGTGAGGAATTCGACCTTTTATGCATTATGGAGGATCAGAAGCCCTTCACCTCATTTATCGCCAATGAGGGAATTGTTCCCATAACGGATTATGTGAATGCAAGTGAGAATCTGAAAAGAGTGATTCCCGACTATATGTGGGAATCAGCAACCATGAACGGCGATATCTATACCATTCCCGCCAACTGGTGCGAAACGGCGGATCAGAACAACTGCATTACCATAAGACGGGAAAAACTGGAAGAATACGGACTGGAAGACCCGCAGACCATGGATGATCTGCTGAATATGTGCGAGGTATTCACAGAGAATTGGGATGGAGACAATAAGCCTGTGGTAATTCCGATGTTCAAAGAGCCTTTCACCTATCTGTTCCGGACACTGGATACCTATCCCTTCACCGTACAGAAGGATTTGATTTTTATTGACCAGGAAGGCAATGTAAAGAACTGGATGGAAACCGATGAGTTCAAACAGTGCGCCGAATTCTTCAGGAAGCTTTATGAAGGCGGATATATTCCTGAAGATGTGCTCTCTTCAGGCTGGTCAAGCTGGAACACCATGCTTACCGGTGATTTCATCTGGGTTGATCAGTGCCAACTCTGGGATACGGAAGAGGTATGGAAGGAAAGAATTCCGGGTGTCAATCTGGATACCATTTATCTGAACAAGGACGCCAAACAGTTCCGGCCCAATTCCTTCCGGAATGATACCGCAGTTTCCGCGACTTCAGAACACCCGGAAGAGGCAGTTAAGTTTATGGACTGGGTTTATTCTTCCCAGGAAAATTATGACCTGATGGTATACGGCGTGGAAGGCCTTACATGGACGGATGAAGGCGATAAATTATACAGCAAAATCGATCCCGCATTTGAATTCAATGCTGACTGGATGATTGGCAACATGGAATATGAAAGATATCAGAAGGGCACCTATGACAAGTTTATTGAAATCATGGGAGAAGAAAAGCCGGATGCGGAAAACAGCATCGTATTGAATTTCACCTTTGATCCGACAAATGTTGCCGATGAGTATGCGAACTGCCAGGCAGAAGTGGTTCAGAGTATTTATCCTATCAAGCTGGGTCTTGTTTCCTATGAAGAGGGCTATGAGGATGCCCTGTCCAGAATGAAAGCCGCCGGAATCGATAAGGTTGTGGAAGAATACCAGAGACAGGTGAATGAATATTTAGGAAAGTAAATCATATTTCCGCACAGGTGCGGAATGCCTCCAGGCCGGGACTGCCCGGCCTGGTTATTGGGGAGAAAAATATGACAGTTACCGCATTAGAGGGAAGCTATAAGCTGAAATACTACGATTATAATACCTTTCAGATAGATGAAATCATGAAGGATACCTTTTATCCGGACGACTGGATGGATACCAGGGTGCCGGAGGATGTCAGGACGGCGCTGAAAAGGTATGGATATATTGACGGATATTATTATGGCAAGGATCTGGATAAGGAAAGATGGATTGAAGAAAAGGATTGGGTATATTATCACACCTTTTATGTGGAAAAGGAACGGGAAACGGAAGAAAATACCCTTTGCTTTGAAGGCATTGATACCATAGCCAGAATCTGGCTGAACGGCATCTGCCTGGGAATGTGCAGGAACATGTATCTGGAATATGCCTTTGATGTGACGCAGTTTCTCCGATATGGTCAGGAAAACTGCCTGGTGATTCAGGTACTCTCCCCTCTTGGCTACACGTCGGATATGTCCAGAGAAGGGATTTATCCGGAGGATGATACGACCAGAATGCTTCTGCGCAAGTCTCAGATGAACTGGGGATGGGATTTCTGCGGCCATTGTCTCACAACAGGAATTTGGAAGCCGGTGCTGCTCAAAAGCAGGGATCATGCGGTCCTTCATGAGACACAGCTTATTACGGAAGGGCTGGAAGGGGACAGTGCGGAGTTGCGTCTGCGGTGCAGTGTCATGGATTACATAGAAGAAAAGCCGGATCAAACGATTCTGTTGGAACTTCAGGCAGATGGGGAAAAGGTATTTGCAAGAGAACTCACCCGTAAGGAAGCGGAGGATTTTTCGTTTACCCTGGATAAGCCCAGGCTGTGGTGGCCCAGACCTTATGGGGATCCTTTTCTCTATGAGGTACGGATTTGCCTGAGGGGAGAAAACGGGGTTCTGGATGAAAGAAGCTTCCGATTCGGCATACGCACGGTGGAACTGATTCAGGAGAAGGATGAAGGGGGGAGAAGCTTTCTTTTCTGCGTGAACGGAAAGAGGCTTTTTATCCGCGGGGCCAATTGGGTACCGCTTAACTGTGTTTACGGAGAAATCCGGGATGAGGAATACGATTATTATATCGGCAGGATTGTGGATTCCAATATATCCATGCTGCGTATCTGGGGCGGAGGTATTTATGAGTCGGAGCATTTCCTGGATGCCTGTGATGAAAAGGGTATCATGATCTTCCAGGATATGATGCTGGCCTGCGGGATTTTTCCTCAGGATGCAGGCTTCCTTCAGGAGGTCTTTGAAGAAACAGGTGTCATCGTCAGAAAAAATATCAACAGAACCTGTATCATGATATGGTCGGCTGATAATGAGCTGGATGAAGCTTACCGTTGGTATGATATGCTGGAGCGGTTCCGGGAAAATAAGGTGAACCGGGAGGCGGTCAGAAAAGGAGTGGAGGAAAACGATTCTTCCAGGCCGTTCCTTGTCAGCTCGCCCTGTAGTCCCTTTGAACAGGAGGAGGGCGGAGAGGATCCCAATTCCGACAAACAGGGGGACATGCATCTCTACCTCACCCGATTCCTGAAAAATGATGAGTATTATTATAAGAAAAATGTTGATTACCTCAAAAAACCCTTGAAATACAGGCACATTCGCAGGATTTCAGATTGAATTTACTACCGATTTACTACTTTTAACGGATTGCGCCTTGATATGCTTGACCTATCTTGCGAGTAACACCCAAAGCCACCGCGACCAAAGGACGCGGCACGTCGGCACGAACAGTGAAATATAACACCGTAAAGCGGCGTTACCTATCCCAACCGGGAAACAGGAACGCCGCTATTTTTTTGCCCTCATGTTACGCAGTAGGGGCAGAAAAAGCCTTGATTTATCAGGCACACAGAACGCAAAAGTGAAGCAGTAAAGGCTTGATACCTAAACCCTTAAAAACGGCGTTCTACTGCGTAACAAATCCACAGCAAAGGAGCTGATGAAACATGGCAGTTTTCAGAGTTGAGAGAAACAAAGGCTATACCGTAATGAGCAACCACCACCTACGCAACAAGGAACTTACTCTAAAGGCAAAGGGCTTGTTGTCGCAAATGCTGTCCTTGCCGGAGGATTGGGACTATACCCTTGCGGGGCTGTCACACATCAACCGGGAAAGCATTGACGCTATCCGCACCGCGATATGGGAGCTTGAAAAAGCCGGATATATCAAACGGCAGCAAGGGCGGGACGCGAAAGGGAAAATGACCGCCATTGAGTACATCATTCACGAACAGCCACAGCCGCCGGAGTTGGATTGCCCGGTATTGGAAAATCCAACAACGGATAAGCCGATATTGGAAAATCCGACACCGGAAAACCCGACGTCGGAAAATCCAACGCAATTAAATAAAGATATATTAAAAACTAACTTACCAAAAAAAGAAAAAATAATTACTGATGAACAAAATACCGATTCCATTCCTATCCATTCCCTAAATCCCTTGCCTTGTGACGAGGAAGCGGCAGAGCCGCCGGAACGGAAAAGAACGGAAGCGACAGACGCATACAAAGTCTATGAGGAAATTATCAAGGACAATATCGAGTATGAGCATTTCATCAAGCACACACAGGTTGACAAAGACCGCTTGAATGAGATTGTCGAGCTTATCCTTGAAACCGTCTGCTCCCGGAGAAAAACAATCCGTATCGCCGGGGACGACTACCCGGCAGAGCTTGTAAAAAGCCGCTTTATGAAACTGAACAGCAGCCACATTGAATTTGTCTTTGACTGTATGCGGGAGAATACCACCAAAATCCGCAACATCAAGCAGTATCTAAAGGCGGTACTGTTCAACGCCCCAAACACCATTGACAGCTACTACACCGCCCTTGTCAACCACGATATGTACGGAACGCACGATATTTTTTCCGCAAAGGGAAAAGGCATACCAGATTACTCATTCAAACCGGGCGAAAGCCTGTAAACGAAAAAAGGAGGATTTACCACATGACACAGAGAACAGGAGCTTTGATTTTTGACGAACTGACCGACCGCTACGACATTCGCTTTGACCTTAACGATTACTACGGGGGCTTGCATTGTGGAGAATGCTTTGACGTATTCGTGCGCGGCAAGTGGAAGCCGACCCGGATTGAAATGAACATGGCGCAGGAATGGTACTTAGTAGGTATCAGAGCCGAGGACTTGAACGGGCTACGGGTAAGGATTTAAGGGCGGCAGAAATGTACGCCCTTTTTTCACGCCCACAAGCGGCGTACCACCCTAATAAACTGCGAAAGGAGGAAGTAAATGCAAGATGAAATCAACGAAAAGACCGTTGCCCTATACATCAAGACCGGAAAGCTGACCGCCGAAGTATTGCAAAAAGCAATGAAAATCCTACTTGAAAAAGGGAAAGGACAGCTAACCAAAGCCCCGCATGGAAAAGTTACGATGAAGCAGCTAATGAAACCGGGAGAAAAGGTTTCAAACATTGAAATCACTGACAAAAATATCAAAGCCTTTGACCCTATCGCAAGAAAAAATGGGCTTACTTACAATGTCAAGAAGATAGAGAACGGCAAGCCGCCGACCTATCTGGTGTCATTCCGGGGCAAAGATATTGACGTTATGACCGAAGCGTTCCGGGAATTTTCCGCAAAGAAGCTGAATAGAGAACAAAAGCCCTCTATCCGCAAGCTGCTTTCCACTCTGAAAGACAAAACGGCAAGCCTGACCGCACAGCGGGACAAAGTGAAAAATAAGGACAGGGGGATTGCGCTATGAAGCCGGAAATCAAAAAACTGCTACTGCTAAACGCCCCGTATCTGCTCTTTGTCTATTTCTTTGGCAAGGTGGCACAGGCGGTGCGCTTATCGCCGGGGGCTGACCTTTCCGGCAAGATATTATCGCTTGGGAATGGCTTTACCGCTGCTTTTGAAAGTATCGCTCCCAGTTTACACCCGATTGACCTCTTAATCGGCATTGCGGGGGCTGTCCTTATCCGGCTTATGGTTTATGCAAAGGGCAAGAACGCGAAGAAATACCGGAAAGGCGTAGAATACGGCAGCGCACGTTGGGGAACTGCAAAAGATATTGCCCCCTACACCGACCCAGTATTTGCAAATAATATCCTGCTGACGCAGACGGAACGGCTTACCATGAACAGCCGCCCGAAGCAGCCGAAGTACGCGAGAAATAAGAACGTCGTCGTGATCGGCGGCAGCGGCAGCGGAAAAACAAGATTTTTTGTCAAACCTAATCTAATGCAGCTTCATTCCTCTTACGTCTTAACCGACCCGAAAGGTACGGTTTTGATTGAGTGCGGGAAGCTGCTGCAACGGGCGGGCTACCGCATTAAGGTACTGAATACGATTAACTTCAAAAAATCTATGCACTACAACCCCTTTGTGTATATCCGCAGCGAGAAAGATATTTTGAAGCTGGTAAATACGTTGATAGCGAATACCAAAGGTGAGGGAGAAAAAAGCGCGGAGGATTTTTGGGTAAAGGCAGAACGGCTTTTGTATTGCGCGTTGGTGGGCTACATCTGGTACGAAGCCCCCGCCGAGGAAATGAACTTTATTACCCTGTTGGAACTTATCAACGCCAGCGAAGCCCGCGAGGACGACGAGGAATATCAAAGCCCCGTCGATTTGCTGTTTGCCGACTTGGAAGAACGCGACCCCGACCATTTCGCGGTGAAGCAGTACCGAAAATATAAATTGGCGGCGGGCAAAACCGCAAAATCAATCCTCATTTCTTGCGGTGCGAGGCTCGCTCCTTTTGATATAAAGGAATTGCGCGATCTTATGTCCTACGACGAATTAGAACTTGACACGTTAGGCGACAGAAAAACAGCTTTGTTTTTGATTATGAGCGATACGGACAGCACGTTTAATTTTGTTATCGCTATGCTGCAATCGCAGTTATTTAATCTCTTGTGCGACAAGGCCGACGACGAATACGGCGGCAAGCTGCCGGTTCATGTTCGCTGCCTGTTAGACGAGTTTGCAAACATTGGACAAATCCCGCAGTTTGAAAAATTGATTGCCACAATCCGCAGCCGGGAAATCTCGGCTTCTATCATTCTGCAATCGCAGAGCCAGCTAAAAGCCATTTACAAGGACGCGGCAGAAATCATACTTGATAATGCCGACAGCA